>Ga0207689_10000074_pt1 | contig 80723 bp, 62 predicted proteins | sample KBSMisM52_FD_184312 | JGI IMG/M metagenome (GOLD analysis project Ga0207689, IMG submission 184312) | Miscanthus rhizosphere microbial communities from Kellogg Biological Station, Michigan, USA - KBS Miscanthus M5-2 (SPAdes) (version 2) | ecosystem: Host-associated > Plants > Roots >...
GCCGAATGAAACCGGAGACGCGACGCTATTTGTGGGGACCGTTCCTGGTGCTGGTTGTCGCCCTCGCGGCGACCGGCACTTTGGTCTGGCAGTTGTTGCATGTGGCCGATGCCGAGGACGCCAGCCGTTTTCAGAGACACGTAAGCGATACGCAGCGGACAATCGAAGAGCAGCTCGATGCCTACGCCGGCTTGCTTCGTCAGGAAGCCAGACTGTTTGCCGCCGGCCGCGAACCGACCGCGACGCAATTCCACAGTTTTGTCGAGCAGCTCAATCTTCCGAATCCTGAGTCAATCCAGAACCACCGGGCACAGTCACCCGAAGGCCGCTATCCCGGGATCCTAGGAATGGGCTGGATCCGGATTGAGGACGGCGCCTCCACAGACCGGCAATCCGCGAGCGCCAGCCAGCAATTGCTGCTCGATTTTGATAAGAGCGAACAGCTGCATTTCGTCTACCTCGAACCTCGGGAATGGCGCAGCCAGGCGATTGCCAGCTCCGGGATATTCACCGAAGCAACCAGCCGAGCCGCCATGGCGCAAGCGCGTGATAGCGGCAGCGCGGCGATGTCGGGCAAAGTCACGATCGTCAGTGAGTTCTGGTCCAAAAAACGCAACGGCTTCCATCTTTTCCATCCCATCTATCGCGGGAACGGCGTGCCGAATTCGCGCGAAACGCGCCGGCAAGCGCTGCGCGGCTTCCTGATTGCCTCGGTGCAAGCCGATGAAATGCTGTCGGCGCTGCGTCCAGCCGACGCGAGCCGCGACATCGACATCCAGGTCTACGACACAACGCAGACCACCCCGGGCGCGCTGCTGTACAGTTCCGATCCCTCTCACGCATTCCTGGACGCCGGCTACCGGCCACGCTTATCCACGACTGCCGTCACGGATGGTCCCGGCAGGTCATGGGGATCTGTTTTCTACACCCGTCCGGAATTCGAACTTGCATCCACGCGCGGCATCGCGCCGACTTTCCTGGTGATCGGTGTGCTGGTCAGCCTGCTGCTGGCCGGCATCAATCTGGTACAGGGACGGGCGGGAGCGGCGCTGAATGCCTCGGAGGTGCGCTACCGCAGGCTGTTCGAAGCCTCCCCCGACGGCGTCTTTCTATTCGACGCCGAATCGGGACGCATCAGCAGCGTAAATCCGTCGATGACGGAGCTGCTGGGGCGCACGCGCGAGCAACTGGTCGGCAAAGCCCTTTGGGAAATCGGGCTGTTCGCGGATGAATCCGCCGGACGGGACGCTTTCCGGATTTTGCAAGACAAGAACTATTACCGCTTTCACCATCTGCCCATCCTGACTCCCCACGGCCAACGCCACGACGTGGAATTCACCTGCAACGCCTACATGGCGAACCAGAGCCGGTTCATGCAGTGCAACGTCAGAGATATTACCGACCGCATGAGCGCCGAACACGCGCTGCGCGACAGCGAAGAACGGTATCGCTCCCTTGTCGAAATCTCGCCCCAAGGCGTGTGGATTGTGGATCGCCACGGCACGCCGCTGTTCGTCAACCGATACTGGACCGAATATAGTGGCGTTGATCTCGGGCAAGGCGTGGCCGGCGGATGGATCGAACAGGTACACAAGGACGATCGCGTGAAAATGGCCGAACGCTGGGAGCGCGCTCTGGCCGACGACTCCCTGTACGAATTCGAACTGCGTTTGCGCCGCGCGGCGGATGGCGAATACCGCTGGCACCTGGCGCGTGGCGTGCCCGTGCACGACGCCGATGGCCGCATCGACAAGTGGCTCGGCGTGTTCATCGATATCGATGAAAGAAAACGGGCGGAAGAGAGTCGTTCGCACCTGTTGCAGCGCGAGCATGCTTTGCGCACCCAGGCGGAAGCGACCAACCGCGCCAAGGACGAATTCCTCGCCACACTTTCCCATGAACTGCGCACGCCGCTCAACGCAATACTGGGCTGGACTCAGACTTTGCAACACGGTGACGCGGACCTTGCAACGATGCAGCGTGCACTGGCGCAGATCGATGCGAGCGCCAATGCGCAGGCGAGGCTGGTGAACGACCTGCTAAACATAGCCGATATCGGGTCTGGCCGCCTGCGGCTCGACGTGCACGCGCTGAACCTGATTCCCCTCATCAATTCCACAGTCGAATCGCTGCGCCCGGCGCTCGACGCGCGCGATATCACTTTCGACAGCAAGCTCGCCCCGGATGCCGACTGTCTGTATGGCGACCCCGCCAGGTTGCAGCAGATCATCTGGAATCTGCTGTCGAACGCGGTGAAGTTCACCCGGCACGGCGGTCACATAACATTGGCACTGTCGCGCGTAGGCGCGCAGATAGAAATCTGCGTCGCCGACGACGGCGAAGGCATCAGCAGGGAGTTCCTCCCGCATGTATTCGATCCCTTCCGCCAGGCCGATGCCAGCAGCAAACGCAAGCACGGCGGTCTCGGCCTGGGACTCGCCATGGTGCGCCAGCTTGCCGAATTGCACGGTGGCAGCGTCATGGCCGACAGTACCGGCGAAGGCAACGGAGCCCGTTTTGTGGTCCGCCTTCCGATCCAGCCCCGGCATGATCAATACGATACCGCCGCACCGGCGGGCTCCGGGCATTCAGCCGTCACGGACAATCACGCCGTTGCGCGCCCCATCGCGCCAACGCGCCGGCTGACGGGATTGCGCATTTTGTCGGTGGACGATGATCCCAATACGCGCGAGATGCTGCAGGAGGCGCTGCAGCGCGCCGGAGCAGTCGTGGAGTCCGCTGCTTCCGCCCCGGAGGCCCTCGATAAACTGCAATCGTTCCAGCCGCACGTCCTGCTTTCTGACATTGGACTGCCGGAAGAGGACGGCTACGACTTGCTGCGCAAGGTCCGCGCGCTCGGAGCATCGAGCGGTGGCACAGTCCCGGCAGTGGCACTCACCGGATACGCGCGTGAGCAGGACTATCAGGCGGCGCTCGCCGCCGGGTATCAGGCATTCGTCGCCAAGCCCGTCAACCTCGATGAACTTTCGAGTGCGATATTGCGTGCGAAAGAGGGTGAGGCGTGAGGGGTGAGGCGAGAGGGGTGAGGCGAGAGGCGGGAGGCGTAGAGGCACTTAAGAAAAAAAATAGATCGTCGTGACTTTACTCCTCACGCCTCACGCCTCTCGCCTCACCCTCAAAAAAAGCCCCCAATCCTTGCGGATCGAGGGCTAACGGGGGTTCCGGAGGGTAGAGAGCTAAATCAGTCAAACCTCAAATAAACATTTCGGGGAACCGGGAGCGTCACCTCTTGCGGAGGTGCCCGCTCCGGTCCAATTCGGTTACTGCCGGTACGTGGCTTCCGCTTCCTTCTCGCAGGCCTTCCTGCTGCTTCCGGTCATGGATTCGCACTTTTCCTTGGCGACCTTGAACTCGGCCTCGCGTTTTTCCTCATCTGCTTCGGCATTGACTCCAGCCGTTTTCTTTTCTGCCTTCGCCTCGGCCTTTGCACGTTTTTCTGCGGCCTTGGCTTCCTTCATGCACACGTCCTTGTCGTTGCCCGTCAGTTCCTTGCACTTCGCCTTGTCTGCTTTGTAGTTCGCCTTTGCCTCGCTGACCGCCGCGTCGTGTTGCGCATCAGCGGAACGTTTGATTTCGCGCTTGGTTTCGTCTGCCGGCGCGATGTTGCTCAGCGACAGTCCGATGATGATGGCGGCGCCTGCCGTGAGCAGGCGATCGCGCCACACAGCGCCGGGGTTGTGCGAATGTTGCAGGAAATCATTTTGGGTATGCATGGTTTCTCCTTGGATTGCGATTTTGTGTTGTGTATGTAATTGGCTCGTGATGGGCGAAACGCTCTCTTAGAGCCTCGATTCCCAATCCTTCACCTGGCGGTCGGCTTCATCGCGGCTGATGCCATACGATTCCTGGATCTTTCCGGAAAGCTGGTCGCGGCGCCCTGCGATCTTGTCGAGTTGATCGTCGGTCAACTTTCCCCACTGTTCCTTCACCTTGCCTTTGAATTGCTTCCAGTTGCCTTCGATTCGATCCCAGTTCATTGTTGGCTCCTATCCTAAAGCTAGGGTTTCAGGCCGGCTGCAATGGAAAGCTCCATCGAACCGTTCGTGACCCAAGCTTTTGCAACCCCCGTGCCACCCCTCTTTAGCTAGCCAAATCATTCACTTGGAAAATTCGTCCCGTAGCAGAACGGTAACAACTACCGGTCGATCGGCAAAATTTCCAAGGCTTGAGCGCACAGTTTCAGAGCCAGTATTCCCACAACCGCGCAGACCACTCTTTCATGCGCAAGCCGATGGAACGGTTCGCCCAGCGGTCGGCATCGATGGCTCTCGACGCGGCCAGATCGTCTTCGAACATGGCAAGCATTTGCTTCGCGAATTCCTCGCCGAGAACGACTGCATCGATTTCGTTGTTATGCAGGAAACTGCGCCAATCCAGATTGGTGGAACCAACGCACGACCACACGCCATCGATCAACGCGGTTTTTGAATGCAGCAACGCGTCCTGGCGCTCGTAAATTTGCACTCCGGCGCGAAGCAGTTCGGCATAGTGTGAACGGCCAGCATGAAAGACCGCCCAGAAATCCGTCTGGCTGGGCAGGATGATCTTCACATCGACCCCGCGGCTTGCCGCGTCTTTCAGGGCATCGAGCAGTTGCGGATCGGGGACGAAGTAGGCGTTGGTCAGGTAAACGTTGCTTTGCGCGCTGTTGATTGCCGAGACCAGCGTTACGTATATCTTGCTATATGGTTCGTCCGCGGCGCTGCCGACTGCGTGAACAATCTCCTTGCCGACAGTTCGCAGTTCTGGAAAGTAGTCGCCGCTGCCGCCCAAAGCCTCGCCGCTTTGCTTTTCCCAGGTTTCCAGAAACAGTTTCTGATACTCGGCAACTACGGGCCCTTCGATCTGAACGTGCGTGTCGCGCCAAGGCATCGCCTTGGAATCCTTTCCGTCCTTGGCCTTGCCGGCCGGCTTCGCGCGCGGCGCTGACCCGGCCGAGTAAACGTTGCTGATATTGATGCCCCCGAGGAACGCAATCCGCCCGTCCACGATCAGCAACTTGCGGTGGTCGCGATGGTCTGGCGCGCTCTTGTTTCCCGGTGCGAGCGGATTGATGGGATTGAATTCGAGCGTGCGAATTCCGCCGTCATTCAACCGGTCAAAGAAGGCGCGGGGTGCGTTCATCGCGCCAATGCTGTCGTAGATGATGCTGACCTGAACGCCGCGCTTTTGCCTTTCGAGCAGCATGTCGGAAAATTTTTTGCCGACCTCATCGTCCTCGATGATGTAACTCTCCAGGTTGATGTGGTCGCGCGCGTCGCGAATCGCGGCAAACATCGCTCTATAGGTGGCCGGGCCGTCCTTGAGCAATGTGACGCGGTTGCCCACGACCAGCGGGCTGTCGACCACCTTCTGCTCGAGCGCAAGGTGGCGGTCCAGAATGCTGACTTCACCGGAATCGGCCTTTATGCTCTCGAGAATTGCGGCGCTTTGCGCGCTCGACAAGGGTCCCTTGCTTCCCTCGAAGCGGACCGCATCGGGATTGTGCGGCGGGCGCGATACCTCGGGCAGCGACGCGCAGCCCGCGCACAGCGCGCCGCCAAAAACGATCAATCCGGCCGCGCGGCTGCCCGCACGTCGGATTGATTGCAAGACAAACACCAGAGAAAAGCCGGCCGACACGTGGGTTAACGAGTGGCCGACTTTCGTCAGGCGCGGGACTTTAGATTCAGCCGGTTGTCAACCGACTTCACGCCATCGACCGACTGCGCTACCTGCGTCGCCCGCTCCAGGCTTTGCGGCGTTTCGACGGTACCGGTCAGGGTTACTACGCCATGGGCTGTGTCGACATTGATTTTCATCGCCTTGAGTCCGGGCTCTGCAATCATCGCCGTCTTGACCTTGGCCGTGATCGCCGCATCATCGACCGTGTCTTTCGCTTGGCCGGCCTTTAACTTGGCGTCCGCAGCCGCCTGGTCCATTTTTTCACCGGCTCGCTCGGTAGTGCGGTCGAGCTTCTGGCCCGCCGTTTCGGATGAAGGCTTGTTGCGGTCGCAGCCAGCAGCGAGAGCAGTAGCGAGGACGGCAGCCGTGATCCAGCTCACTTTGTGCAAATGGTTCATGTTTGACGTCTCCTTGAATGAGTGTTTTTCTGGATGGTTTATGTAGAAGGATCGCCAGACAATAGCGGTCCCCGCAGACGCGGTCGGTGCGATCTGCACGCGGTAATAGTGCAAACCACATGCCAGCGCGCCACAACCTTCGGCGCATCGACACTACCGCTTTCACGACAACGACCTATGAGCGGCTCGCGGACCGCAAGCCGGAACCCTCGAGGCTGGTTGACAGGTAAGTATTACAGCGCCTTTGTAGCGCTTACGCGCAGGGGGCGAACTCTCGCGCTGCTCAACGGGTCCAAGCGCAGACCCTACAGGCAGGAAGAAAACGATGGCCCAATGCGAGCAATGCGGCAATGACTACGACAAATCCTTCCAGGTCGTCGTCGACGGAAAGGCGCACACGTTCGATAGCTTCGAGTGCGCGATTCAGGCGCTGGCTCCGACCTGCGCGCACTGTGGCTGCCGCATCATCGGCCACGGCATGGAAACCGACGGACGTTTTTTCTGCTGCGCCCACTGCGCCGACGGCAGCGGTGTGAAATCGATGCGCGACCGCGTGAAGTAATTCAGGTAACTCAGATCGCCGCGCGCACTGCGCGTCAGCGATCCAGGGCGATCAGCCGGGACCCAGCGTTACGACAATGAGGTGGGTCTGGCCGTCATCCACCAGCGGAATCGATGCCGTCCCGGAAATCCGGCCATCGAGTTCGACACGCCCTACACCGCGCGAGACGCCCGCAGGATTCTCGACACGGATTTCGTAGCTCGCGGTTTTATGCTTGTACCGAACCTCGAAGTCGCGCCAATGGCGCGGAATGCAGGGGTCGATCACCAGGCTGTCTCCCGCTTTGCGTATGCCCAGCAGCCATTCCGTGCCGGTGCGAAACATCCATCCCGCCGCACCGGTGTACCAGGTCCAGCCGCCGCGTCTGATCTGCGGCGGTTCGCCGTAGACGTCCGCAGCCACCACATAGGGTTCAACCTTGTATGCGTGCACACCGGCGCGTGTCGAGGCATGGTTGATTGGATTGAGCATATCCAGCACTTGTCCCGCGCGATCGCCGTCGCCGAGCGCGGCCCATGCGACGGCGCACCATACGGCTGCGTGCGTGTATTGCCCGCCGTTTTCACGCAACCCCGGAAGGTAACCCTTGATGTAGCCGGGATCGAGCGCGGTGCGGTCGAATGGCGGCGTGAACAGCAGGACCAGATCGTCACCGCGGCGCACCAGGTATTCATCCACCGAGTCCATTGCCCTGCGGGCGCGGGCCGGATCTCCCGCCCCCGTGATCGCGCTCCAGCTTTGCGCCAGCGAATCGATGCGGCATTCAGCGGCCGCCGCTGTCCCGAGCGGGGTTCCGTCGTCGAAATAGGCGCGCCGATACCAGGCACCATCCCACGACTCGCGTTCGACCGCTTCGTTGAGCGCCGTGGCGTGCCGCAACCAGATCTCGGCGCGTTGCGCTTCACCGCGTTGCTCGGCGATGGGCGCGAACCGTCGCAGGGTATCGATCAGAAACCACGCCAGCCAAACGCTTTCGCCGCGGCCGGCGTGGCCCACGCGATTCATGCCATCATTCCAGTCGCAGGAGCCGATGAGCGGCAGGCCGTGCGCGCCGGTCGCGAGGCTGTGGTCGAGGGCGCGCGCGCAATGCTCGAAGAGTGTGGCGCTTTGCGCGGAGTTCGCAGGCTCGAAGTAAGCATCGTCCTCCCCGGGCGCAAGCGGGGGCCCCTCGAGGAAAGCCGACTCCTCCTCGAGCACGCCACGATCACCGGTCACGGTAACGTAATGCGAGGCAGCATAAGGCAGCCACACGAGGTCGTCGGAGCAACGTGTGCGCACGCCGCGTCCTGTCGGCGGGTGCCACCAGTGCTGCACATCACCCTCGGTAAACTGGCGTGCGGCGGCGCGCACGAGCTGCGCCCTTGCTAACTCGGGGCGCACCGTCGCGAACGCCATGCTGTCTTGCAGTTGATCGCGGAAGCCAAACGCGCCGCCGGCCTGGTAGAACGCGGCACGCGCCCACATGCGGCAGGAAAGTGTCTGATAGAGCAGCCAGCGGTTGAACAGCAAGTCCATGGCCCGATCCGGCGTGCGTATTTGCATCGTGCCGAGAATGCCGTCCCATTCGCGCTTGACTTCGTCGAGACATGACAGCGGGTCGAGACCCCGATAGCGCAGGATCAGTTCGCGCGCTTTTTCGCGGTCCGCGGCCTGCCCCAGCAACCAAGTAATGCTCCGGCTCTGCCCGGGCCTCAGTTCGATGGTCGTCTGCAGCGCACAGCATGGGTCCAGCCCGGCATCGCAGCGTTTGCCAAGCGCAGTTCCGGCAACCAGCGCCGCAGGCTCCGCGAGGCTGCCATTGCGGCCGATGAATTCAGTCCGGTCTCCCGTCCATGAACTCTGCGCACCGCACAAGTCGGCAAAAGCGACGCGATTGCCAAACTCACCATTCCAGGTGTTGGTTGCGAACATTGCACCCGTCGTTTCGTCGAGCGAGGTCACCACGAAAGGCGCATTGGCTGCGCGCGACATTCCTAGCACCCATTCAAGGTAGGCAGTCACGCAGATGCGTCGCGGGCGTGACGAACGATTTTCCAGGGTCAGGTGCGAAATCTTGACCGGATCCTGCCACGCGACGAATTGCAGCAGATCGCAAGAGATGCCGAGGGAGCCGTGTGCAAAGCGGGTATATCCCTGACCGTGGCGTACGACGTAGCGCGCCGATTCGACGCGGACGGGCAAGGCCGTGGGTCCCCAGACTTCGCCGCTGTCCTCGTCACGCAGGTACAGCGCCTCGCCGGCCGGGTCTGCAACCGGGTCATTCGACCATGGAGTCAGTTGGTTTTCACGGCTATTGCCGGCCCACGTGTAGCCTGAGCCCGACTCCGATACCAGAAAGCCCAACTGGGGATTGGCGATGACGTTGATCCACGGCGCGGGCGTGCGTTGGCCAGGGCCGAGCACCGTGACATACTCGCTTCCATCGTTGGCAAAGCCGCCCAGGCCGTTGAAGAATTCCAGCCGGGGGGACGCTGCGAGCGCGTCTTCGGTCTCGCGCGCAGGCGAAACCTGCCGTCGCGGGATTTCCGCGGTGCGGACGCGGCGCATGCGCGCAACTTGTTCGGCGAGCGTGCCCTGCCGGGCGTTCAACGTGATGCGCGCCGCAGTCTGCAGCAGGTCGCTCTCCGGCTCCGTCAACAGGTCCGACCGGACGACAAAAATGTCGCCCTGCGCGCCTTCCGGGGCCGGCGACGCGCGGCTGCCGCGCACCATGCCTTCGAGAAAATCCTGCAGATCCTGAATGTAGGACGCCTTGCGATCGTTCAGGATTACCAGGTCGACCTGCAATCGCTTGCTGCGCCAATATTCATGGGCACGCAACATTTGCCAGACAATGGCACGGTCTTCCGTATCCTCGATGCGTAACAATGCAATCGGCCGGTCACCTGAAATACGGTGCCGCCACAGCGCGCGGGGGCCCAGCACGCTGCGCTTCATGATTTCCACGGAAGGGCGCATCTGCGGATCGCAAAACAGGATGCGGTTGGCGAGATACTGAAACAGATTCGCCTCGTCGGCGTTGATGCCGAGGTGGTGGAGCTGGACCTGGGCGTGCGTCCAGGCCAGCGCCGACGTGCGCTCGTAGGTCGCCGGGTCGTGATACTTGTCGGCGAGACCGAGGATCTGATCGCGCGAAGCCGCAACCATGGTGGAGAACGCCACCCGCGCGGTCTTTCCGGGCGCTACCTGCACGCGCATGCGCAGGCTGAAAATCGGATCGAGCACCGGACCGACCGTGTTGGAAAGCGGTCGGCCATCCATGACCGCAACGGGATCCCGCACCGAATGGCCACGGCCTAGAAAACGCGCGCGATCGGTCTCGTACTCGACGGCGCCGATCACTTCCGCCGACACCACGTGCGCTGCCCACAACGTGGCATCCTCGGAACTGCGCGGCCGGCGCATCGCCAGCAGTGCACGCTCCTGGGGCAAGTATTCGGTCTTGACGAACAAATTGGAGAAGGCCGGGTGCGCGATGTCGGCAGCCTGCGGTGCCAGCACGATTTCGGCGTAGGAGGTGATTTCGATTTCGCGTGCGCGCGGGCCGTCATTGGTGATCGAGAGGCGGCGTATCTCGGCGTCGTCCTCGGGGGACACCATGATTTCCAGGGCAGTGGACAGTGTGCCGTCGCGACGCAGTATCCTGGCGCGGTCCTCGAGAAACAACACCTCGTACTCCTCCGCAGTGGCGCCGCCGGGCTGATCGGTAGCCGACCACATCGTGCCGCTCGCAACATCACGCAGAAACAGGTAGCTGCCCCAGGCGTCGCGGGTCACATCTTCTCGCCAGCGCGTAACGGCGAGATCGTTCCAGCGGCTGTAGCCGGAACCCGCCGCGGTAATCATGACGGCGTAGCGCCCGTTGGAAAGCAGATGCGTGGACGGAATGTGCAGCCTCGGGGACTGGAAGCGACGCGATACAGGTTCGACGGGCACGTCTACCTCCGTGGCGTGAATGCCTTGCACCGGCATGCCGCGCGCGGGAATTTCACGCGGGGTGCGTTCCTGCAGCAGCAATTCGGCTGCCCGCACCCTGGGTTCGCGGTGGAAACGATGTCGCATGATGCCGCCATGCATGACATTTGCCAATGCCACCAGCGACATGCCCTGATGGTGCGCAAACCAGGCCCGCACCACGGCCGGGCTGCCGGTTTCCGACAGGCGAGTGCGCGTGTAGTCGATCGACTCATAGCATCCATAGCGGCCGCGCGCACCGGCGGACTCGATCGCCCGCAAATTTTCCGCGGCGGCGGACGGCTCATACATGGCCGCAAGCGCGGTGGCGTAAGGTGCGATCACGAGATCTTCCTCCAAGCCGCGTTTGAGCCCAAGGCCCGGCACACCGAAGGCGCAATACTGATAGGTATAAGCGCGATCGCGTACGTTGAACGCGGACTCGGATACTCCCCACGGCGTCGCGCGTTCCTTGCCATAGGCGATCTGGCGCTCCACCGCGAGGCGGCAGGACTGGTCGAGCAGACTGTTGCGGGGGGTGTACATGACCAGCGAAGGCATCAGGTATTCGAACATCGATCCGGACCACGACAGGAGCACGGCGCCGTTGCCAACCGGCGTCAGCGCGCGGCCGAGGCGGAACCAGTGAGTCGCCGGCACATCGCCCTTGGCAATGGCGACAAAGCTGGTCAGGCGCGCCTCCGATGCAAGGAGGTCGTAGTAGCTTGGATCCAACGTGGCATCGCCCACGCGCAGGCCGATGGAGAACAGGCGGCGCTCGGGGTCGAAAAGAAAGCTGAAATCCATGGCGTCGAACAATTCGCGAGCAGCTAGCTCGATGGCACGCAGCCGCTCAGCGAGCGCTCCGCGGCGTACCACGCACACCGGTGCATCATTGCCGGCGTTCACCGACAACTGCGCAAGATCGCGCGTATGGCCCGCGATATCGGCATGCAGCGCCGTCGACCACGCGAGAATATCGCCGAACCCGTCGTTGCCGCGCTCTTGCGCCAGTGTGCGCGCAATATCCAGCAGCGTCGCCGCGAGGGCGTGCAACTCAAGCCAGCGGGATTCCCACTGGGCCCATGTCGATGGCTCGTCGCCGATTTTTGACTCGATATCGGCGAGGGTTTCGTGCAGTTGCCGCAAGTTGACGGTCTGGCTGCGACCGTCGTCGGTTACCTGGAACAGCGCATTGCGCAACAGTGTCGCCGTGTCTTCGAGGCCGCGCAGATCGGTCTGGCGGAACAGCGGCTGCGCCGTCAGTTCCGAGCAGGCCTGCGCGAGCACCAGAAGGTCTCCCGCCAGGTTGCCGCTGTCCACCGAGGAGATATAGGCAGGCTCGAGCGGGCACAGCTCGCGCGTGTCATACCAATTGTAGAAATGGCCGCGATAGCGTTGCAGTCCGCACAACGTCTTCATCGTCGCTTCGAGGCGGTCCACCGTGTCGGACAAACCAGCCCAGCCGAAATCTCGGGCAGCGAGAACCGACAGCAGGTAAAGACCGAAATTGGTCGGCGAACTGCGGTGCGCCAAGACTGGCTGCGGCGTTTCCTGGAAATTGTCCGGCGGCAGCCAGTGGTCTTGCGCGCCAACAAATGTCTCGAAGAAATGCCACACGCGACGTCCGGCCAGCCGCAGGTAGCGTTCCTCGTCCGGGGGCAATCGCACGGCGGACGGGCGCCTGGGTGGAAGGCTGATGATGCGAGCGACAATCGGCGAACCCCACCACAACACGATGAACGGCGCAGCGAAGTCCAGTCCGCCGGGATTCAGCCAGAGCAGTAGTGCTGTGGCGCCAATCGCGACTGCCGTCGCGCCCCGCAGCGGCCAGAGGAAATCGGCAAAGGACAGGCCCGCCAGTGTTTTGGCCTGCGCGGCGGTGGTCCATTGCAACAGATGACGCCGGCTGATGGTCACGCGGAATAGTGAGCGTGCGATTGCGTCCAGACTCAGCCAGGCGTTGTGCGCCAGCAGGGTCACCGCCACCACGGCGTGGCCGCTGCCGACCAGAAGATCGTCGGCGATGGCACGAAAATGATGTTTCCTCGACACACTGTAATTTTGCGGCAGCAGGCCAGAACAGAGCGAGACCAGGGCCGGGAACGCCAGGGCCAGCAGCACGAATCCCAGCCAGATTTGCTGAACCCCGGAAGCGACCGTCCAGCTCGTCAGCAGCGCGAACAGGGCGGCGGGCGCGGACAGCGAGCGGCGCAGGTTGTCCAGCATTTTCCAGCGCCCGAGCATTGGCACCGACCTCGCGCGGCGTCCAAAAATCCATGGCAGCAATTGCCAGTCCCCGCGCATCCAGCGGTGCAGACGCGACGCGGCCACCTCGCTGTGCGACGGAAAATCCTCGAACACGTCTATGTCGCTTATCAGCCCGCAGCGCGCGAACAGACCCTCGAACAGGTCATGGCTGAGGATCGTTCCTTCCGGAACCCTGCCCTCGAGCGCGGTCTCGAAGGCGTCCACGTCGTAAATGCCCTTGCCGGTGAAATTGCCCTCGCCGAACAGATCCTGATACACGTCGGATACCGCGCCCGCGTAAGGATCGATGCCGCAGGCACCGGAAAAGATGCGCTGGAATACAGAGCTCTCGCGCGAGGAAGGAAGGGTGGGCGTTATGCGCGGCTGGAACAGGCCGTAACCTTCGACAACCTGCCGGGTGCGAGGATCAAGGCGCGGCTTGTTGAGCGGATGCGCGGCGGTCCCCACCAGGCGGCGCACCGTATCGATCGGCAAACGCGTGTCCGCGTCGAGGGTGATGACATAGCGCACGCCCGCCGGTGCGCGCGCCGGCTGTCCGCCAATGGCAAGGAACGTGGTATTTTCTGCTCCTCGCAGGAGTCGGTTGAATTCGTGCAGTTTGCCGCGCTTGCGCTCCCACCCAATCCACTTTTGTTCCGATTCGCTCCAACGCCGCCCGCGGTGAAACAAGTAAAAGCGCGGTTCACCGGGAATTCTCTCGCCGTAGCGCGAGTTCAACTCGTCGATGGCCCTGGTAGCCGCATTCAACAGCCGTTCGTCGTCCGCCCGCTTGGCGAGATCCGCATCGGTCCAATCGGACAGCAGCGCGAAACACACGTCGCCTTCGGGATTGGCCAGATAGTGGGCTTCGAGCTGCTCGGCCTGCTCGGCAATTACGGCCTCCGATGTCAGCAATACCGGCACCGCCACGAAGGTGCGCATCGAAGCAGGCACGCCCTGCGCAAGTTGAAGTCGTGGCAGATGGCGCGGACCGATCAGCGCAGTCACGAGCCTGTTTACCAGAACAACAGCGATGTCATACGCCGGAAACAGCCCGAACAATGCAAGCAGCAGCGCGCCAGCCAGCCCCGCTCCCGCCTCGATGCTGATCAGCAACAGCGGAGCGAGGATCGCGAGAGCGATCAGCGCGATCATGCCGAAATACGAAGTAGGAGCATGCGCGATCTGCGCGCGCAGAATCTTTTGCCGCAGGCTGGGACGGAAGCCGATTTCGCGCTCGAATTCACTGCGCCCGGTAGAGATCAGGTAGTAGCCCGGATCACACCTGCGCGCGTCCACCTGCGGCCCGCCCGCCTGCGCGCGCGCGCTCCGGGCGATCACGGCGCGAGCAATCTCGAGTTCCGAATGCCGTGAACCCAGCGAGAGTTCCTCGAGGGCATGTCGATAGCGGTCGCGGGTGGCGAAATCCATGCCGCGGAAAGCCGCACTCTGGCGCAGGCACGCATCGACGGCACTGACCTCTTCGAACCAGTTTTGCCAGTCGAAGGCGGACATGGCCCGCAAGCTGGTGATGATGTTGCGCACCGTCAGATTCGCCGCCGACTGGTTGGCATGTTCGGACTGCACCAGCCCTTCGGCGTCCAGTCCCAGCGCGGCCAGTTTTTCGTTGAGGCGTTGCAACGACACGTTCTGATAGCGCAAACGCTGCACCAGTTCCACGGCGAACGCGCGGGTCAGATTACGCTCGGGCAGCGACTGCAACGCGGCGTCCGCCGACAGCGTGGACTGTCTGTCCAGCGCCAGAAGTTCGTCGGCAAAAACGTCGGCATCGCGCCTGCCAATCTGCGACGCGGCCGCGCGCACGGCCAGGCGCCGCAGATTTTCGATCAGCACGCACCCGAGCATTAGCGGCACTGCCCAGATCTCCCGCAGCGTCAGCGCGTCCACGCCCTGGTAGGCGACCAGGAATCGGCGCAGCAGAGCGGCATCGAAGCGACTGTCGGTGTGCGCGACCAGGGCCCAGGCCACTCCGTAGGCGCGCGGGAATCCGGCAAGGGGTCCGCTCGTGAGAGCCGGCAGGTTGCGGCAATAGCGTGCGGTCAGCTCGCGGTCAAGCTGACGCAGCTGTTCATCGACGATGTGGAAATTGTCCAGCAGCCATTCCGCCGCGGGCGTGACGGTTCGTTTCTCGCGCGCCGTCTCCGCCACCATTGCATAACATTCGCGGAGCACCCGGCCGTTGTCGCGGGAGCGCTGGCAGACATGAGGGCGTGCGCCGAAAGCAGCGACGACGCGCTGGGCGGCGGCGAGACTCTCGGCGTGGGTCTGCATGCGCTCCGCACTGAACAATTCGGCGCGTATGGGATCTTCGGAAAGGCCGGGAGCGTTCGAACCTTCTTCCACGAAGTTCAGCACTTGCGTGTTGAACAGCATTTTTCTTTTTTCTCCGCGAGTTTGCTGCCAGCGGGCGGCAATCGTGGCGCCCGCGATGCCGGCGAAGTGGCGCAGGCATTCCCCTTCGGGCTGCGGGCGACCGTGCCGGACTGACGACATCCAGCAAGGTTGATGCCAAACGTGGACGGTGAAGTAGGACAGCGCCCGTCAAGTCGTGGCGCGGTTTAGTTGAGTTTCCGGGTCTCGCAATCGAGCGCGGGGTGCCCGCAACCGGTAAGCGTTACATCGAAGGAGGCAAGCTTTACTGACTGGTCGAGCGCAATCCAGGGTCAGTGTGGATCGGGGACGCGGTCCGCCGCCGCGGGTTCTCGTTGTGAATCGTACTCGCGCAAACGGTTGTAGAGCGTCTTCAGGCTGACGCCCAACATTTGCGCGGCTTTCTCCTTCACGCCGCCGCACTGCTGCAAAGTCGCCATGGTAAGCGTGCGTTCGACTTCAGCCACGGTGCTGCCCACCCGCACCTGCAGAAACGGGCCACCGTTGTTTTTGCGGGCCCTGCCCGACTCCAGGGGCACACAGGCCGGGATGATGGCGTCGTCCGACATGATGTAGGCGCGCTGCACGACATTGCGCAATTCCCTCACGTTGCCGGGCCAATGCCACTCCATCAACAAATCCTGCGCTTCCGGAACGAAATATTTGGCAGTGTCCTCCGCCTGGTTCAAGTCCTTGAGGAATTGCTCTGCAATGAGCTTGACGTCTGCTTCGCGCTCGCGCAGCGGCGGCAAATGCAGGGGAAAAACTTGCAGCCGGTACAGCAGGTCTTCGCGCAACTTGCCTTCGGCGACAGCCTCTTCCGGCACACGGTTGGTCGCGGCGATGATGCGCACATCGATTTCGATTTCGCGATCCGAACCGATGCGCATGAAAGTCCCCTCTTCGAGCACCCGCAGCAGCTTGACCTGCAACTCGACCGGCATTTCGGTGATCTCGTCGAGGAACAGCGTGCCCCCATTGGCGCGCTCGAAGTAGCCCTTGTGCTCGCGGATCGCGCCGGTAAAGCTGCCCTTCTCGTGGCCGAACACCTCGCTCTCGATCAACTGGGGCGAAATCGCGCCGCAATTGACGGGAATGAAAGGATTCTTGCGGCGGCGGCTCAAGTCGTGAAGAGTTTGCGCCACCAGTTCCTTGCCCGTGCCGCTTTCGCCGGTAATGAGGACGGTCGCCACCGTCGGCGCCACCCTCTGGATCTGGTCGTATACGCTCTGCATCGCGCTCGATGACCCCAGCAGCCTGCCGAATCGTCCGAGGCTGCGCAGTTCGCCGCGCAGTGCATTAATTTCCTTCTTGAGGTCCGTGGGCCGCGCTACGCGCGACAGGATCGCCTTGAGTTGCTTGATATTGACTGGCTTGATCAGGTAATCGGCGGCTCCCAGGCGCAGGGCCTCGATGGATGTTTCTATGCTCGCGTGGCCCGTGATCATGACCACTTCCGTGGTCGCACGCGACTCCACGTCCTGGAACAGATCCATGCCGTCGCCATCGGGCAATACCAGGTCGAGCAGAACGACGTCAGGACGCTGCAGGATCATCTGCTCGCGGGCGGCATTCAGGCTCGACGCGGTCGCCACGGTAAAACCCTCCCGGGCGATCAACTCCTCCAGGCTGGCGAGGGTGTCCGCATCGTCATCGACTAGCAGTGCATGAGGCATGGTCTATCTGATTCCCTTGTTCTGCTTCTATTTTAGGTCGAACACTAACGAACGGCATCCTTCTGGCCCCCTGGCTTTGAACTTCTTGGCCCATCCGGAGCCCCCCCGCGACTTAACCCCTGCCCAGATATTCCGCCAACGCGGCAAAACGCTCGACATGATCGCAGATTACCTTGAGTGTCACCAGAATGGGTACGGCGAGGAACATACCGGCAATCCCCCACAACCAGCCCAGCAACAGAAAAGCGACGAACACCATGACGGGGTTCAGGCGCAGACTGCGTCCGACCACAATTGGCTGGATGAGTTGCCCTTCCAGCACCACCAGTGCCAGAAAAACAGCGGGAACCGGCCAGATCCGGTTCAAATCATCGAAGCTCATGACCGCCGCCATGCTGAGCACGGCAAGAGTTGTGCTGGGTCCGAGATACGGTATGTAATTGAGCAACATGGCCATGGCACCCCACAGCAAGGGATTGGGCATGCCCAAAGCGCGCATGGCGATCGCGGTCGCGATCCCCAGTGCTCCATTGATCAGGGTGACCGTGAAAAAATAGCGTCCGAGTTCCCTTTTAATCTCGCGCCCGACCTCGACGGCATGGACCTTGTCCCGCCATGTCGGGATCAACCTCACGGTCTTGCGCATAAACAGGTCGCCCGACGCCAATAGAAAATACAGGAGCACCAGCGTGGAAATCAGGCCGGTAATCAGATAAGGCGTCCGGCTGGTAATAAACGCCCCCAATCCGGGGGTTTGCACTACTACTTCCCGGGGCTTTTTGGCGGCCTGCAACTGCGTCATCGCTTCGATCTTTTCCGCAGCCCGCTGAACATCAGCAACGGGTTGCTTGAGCTTGCGCAGCTTGGATTCGGCGGTGCTCAGGCTCTCCGGTGCTTTGTCCAGCCATTGCGCGGCCGGTTCGGCAAGCGTGTAGATGGCGAACACAATACCGCTTACCAGCGCCACCATGACCAGGGCAGCACCGACGGGTTCGGGGAGACGAAGTTTGCGCAGCCAGCCTACGATGGGGCTTAGCAAAAGCGAAAACAATATCGCCAGGATGATAGGCATGAGCAACGCGCGCGCGAAGTGGAACGTGTAAAGCATCGCCAGGATGAACAGCCCCACAAAGACCCAGTCCGACTTCGCGCGGGGGGACTGGAGTGCCGGGATCACCGCAACGGCCGGCTCGCGCATCGGAGCCGTTACGTGCGCTTCGGCAGCCTGGGGATGGGTCGGGAGGACTTGCGCTGTTTGCTTACTCATCATTGATCATCATGCATGGGACCATTCATCGCGATCGGAGAGACTGGCGGATCGAGCTTCGACCTTCGAAGCTGATGCTAATTCCGTTAATGGATGGCCCGCCCGTGGTCGATTCGGCCCATGCATGTCCCTTCAGCTCACACCAATAATCGCGGTTTCGCCCCCGGCAATAGTTACAGTCACGCAGTAAACCCTACATAACATGACGGCAGTCCTTGGCCATTTAGTCCGGCCGGCGCAGCCATGCGCACGCTTTGCGTCGAATCGCGAGCGCTTAGCGCGAACTCGTTCCCAAAAACTCGATGGCACATACCTTGCGAAGTCACCCGCAGCGCTGAAGCAAAAAGCTATTCACGCTACAAGCCAGATCAATGAGACATATTTCAAGGAGAATTGACATGCATCAGATACGCAAAGTAGGCCTTGCAGTCGGCGTGGCGCTAGCGCTGGGCGCCCCGTTCGCTGCCAACGCACAAACCTATGAATCCGGCGGGCGCAGCTCCTCGACGTTTGGATCTCCGCTGTGGGGCTGGGACGACTCCTCCGCCGACAGGCCACGTTCCTGGATTCCGGGAACGTCCTACGGTTATTTAGGGCTGGGCGCGGGACCCTCGAAGTACGAAGGCGGGTGCGGGCCGGGCTTTGGATGCGACAACGAGGACACCGGCTACAAGATTTTCACCGGTGGAAAATTTTCGCGGATCATCGGCGTGGAAGCCGGTTATGTGTACCTCGGCAAGGGCGAGGCCAACGGTGGCGAGCAAAAGGCGCAGGGGATCAACGTCAGCCTGGTCGCCAATTTGCCGATAGGTGAAATGTTCAACATCTATGCAAAAGGTGGCGGCATCTACGGCTGGACCCACACCAGCGCCAGTCCTCTCGCGACCGGCGTGAGCACAGGAAACGATCACGGGCTGAACTGGAGTTACGGCGCGGGTGTCCAACTCGACGTCGCGCGCAACTGGGCAGTGCAGGCGGATTGGGATCACTATCGCTTCGACTATTCCGGACGCACCGACGACGCCCAAATGTATTCGCTGAATCTGGTCTACAAGTACTGATCTTGCGATGAACCCGTCCGCGGCGGCGCCCGCGGACGTTAACGCTTTTTGAAAGGAACCCCAACATGGGATTGGATCAACGTGGCACAGCAGTGTTTTGCGTGACACCCGGCAAATCCGGGCAGTGGGACGTGAAGGAAGAAGGTTTCGAAAAAGCCCTTGCTTCCTTTGACGAACAGGAAGACGCGCTGGAATATGCACAGGATCTGGCGGAGACCAAGGATGGCTCGGTCGTAAAAGTGTTCGACGAGCAGGGCGATGAAATTAGTGGTTAGTGGTTAGTGGTTAGTGGTTAGTGGTTAGTGGTTAGTGGTTAGTGGTTAGTGGTTAGTGGTTAGTGGCTAGCGGTTAGTGGGTGGTAAAAACGAAAGGGCCGCCAAAGCGGCCCTTTGTTCATTCATTCGCTAGTCAGCTATCAACTAACCACTAGCCACTAGCAACCGCGTTTACTTGACGCGGTTGCGGTATTCGCCCGTGCGGGTGTCGATTTCGATCTTGTCGCCCGACTCGCAGAACAGCGGCACATTCACGACAAACCCGGTGCCGATCCTGGCTGGCTTGAGCACCTTGCCTGATGTATCGCCGCGCACTGCGGGTTCCGTGGTGATTTCCCGCACAACCGAGTTTGGCAGCGTCACCGAAATGGGCTTGTCGTCGTAGAACACGATTTCGCACGGCAGCCCGTCGTCGAGATAGTTGAGTGCGTCACCCATATTGTCCTTCTCGACTTCGAGCTGGTTGTACTCGCTGTCCATGAACACATACATGGGATCGGCGAAATACGAATAGGTCGCCTCCTTGCGTTCGAGGATGACGTTTTCCAGTTTCTCGTCCGCCTTGTACACGACTTCGGCACCGCCCCCGGTCAGCAGGTTCTTCAACTTCATTTTCATCACGGCGGCATTGCGTCCGCCCTTGTTGTACTCGGCGCGCTGCACGACCATCGGGTCCTTGCCGACCATGATCACGTTGCCGGCGCGTACGTCCATAGCCAGTATCATTTTCTATACCTGAAAAATGGGTGGGGAAAAAGCGCGGAATTATACCCGCTCCTCGCAGAACCGGGCCAGGTTTCCCGCCAGGTCGCCGGGCGCGTCGAGACTTTCCGCCCAAAGCCGGGCCAGATGCGAAATCCCTTGCATTGTGGCCATGCTGGCAATCCAGGCCGGCGCCATGCGGGCAGGCGGAATCAAGCCGTTCCACGCCGTCCACAGGTCGACCAGGCCGGCCGACGCACCCATCGCCGAGGCGCCCAGATAGCGGGCCAGGAACGCCTGCATCTTGATTCGATGATTTTCCTCCTGCTGGGGATACACCTGCCATACAAATGGGCGTGCAGCCAATTGCGCCCGCATGAATGAGTCCTCGCCGCGCACGAAATTCCAGTCACATGCCCAGAGCACCCGGTCATAGTCGTCTTGCGTCAGGAACGGCACGATCTGTGCGCGAAGGCGCCCGCGCCGGCCACCGGACGCCAGCCCCGCGGCTACCAGTGCTTGTGCCGCCGGCGTCTCCGCAAAGGCGATTGCCAGTGTCGGCTGCATGCCGGTGGCCAATGCGTCGAACAGCGCGGCCATCGGTGCCTGCGGATAACAGAACAGGGAGATCAAGTGTTCGCCCGGCTCGGGCTTTGTCAGTCCGATTCCCGAAAGGAACGCAGCCTGCCCGGTTTTATCGGCCTGAAATGCTGCGCGCCTTTGCTTCAGCCCGCGCTCCATCAGCAGACCGCCAGTGTCGGAGGTGAAACCCGGAAAGAAAAAATATTTGACCAGCGGCGGTTGCGGCGAGGGCAATCCATGATAACGCCCCACCCACTGCTCGGCACTCAGGTATTCGAGATTGATCCACACCGGCGCCTGTGTTCGCGATTTCATCGCCTGCACATAACCCGCCGGCACTTCGCAGCCAAAGGTTTCCACTACGATATCGGCGACATCGGCCGGCTCGATCGCTGCAAAAGGCGTCTCCCATCGGCAAACCACGATTTCGCCGAGCTTTTGGCTTGGAGCCTCGACATCGAGTCCCGGCGCGAGCTGGCGGAATGTGGTCAGGTCATCCACCCACAGCCGCACCTCTGCCCGATGTTCGGCGGCGAGTTGTCGCGCCAGGCGCCAGCACACGCCGATGTCGCCCAGGTTGTCGACGACCGCGCAGAAAAGATCCCAGCGCATGACTTAGGGGCGAGGGGCGCGCATCAGTTAGGGGCGAAGGGCGTCAGACTTTGCTGGATTCCAGGGGATATCCGGTCGTCGACCATAACCGGCCCTCGGCCATAAGAGACGAGGGTTCTCCGGCTTTCGTTCTTGCACCTTTCGCCGGTTCTTCAATCCTCCGATGGTTCGGCTGAATGATTTCCCCTCGCCCCTTATGGCCGAAGGCCGGTATCCAGCGAAGTCGGGCGCCCCTGGTTTTCACGCCATCCCCCCGTTGATCGAAATGACCTGGCCGGTGATGTAGCCGGCCTGCTCGGAAGCCAGAAAAGCGACCAGCGCCGCGACTTCTTCAGTAGTGCCCGCCCGCTTCATCGGTACCAGCGCTTCGATGGTTTCCTGAGGAAAGGCCTGCTGGATGACCGGCGAGGCGATGACGCCCGGCGCGATCGCATTGACCGTGATGCCGCGCGAAGCCAGCTCCAGCGCGAGGGACATCGTCGCGCCGTGGAGGCCCGCCTTCGCGGCCGCATAGTTGACCTGGCCGCGATTACCGATGACGCCGGCCACCGAGGATACATTGATGATGCGTCCCCAGCGCGTGCGGATCATCGGCATTAGCAGCGGGTGCGTCACGTTGTAAAAACCATTCAGCGATACGTCGATCACGCGATCCCACTGCGCCCCGCTCATACCCGCAAGCGGGGCGTCGTCATACACGCCCGCGTTGTTGACCAGTATCTGGATCGGCGAGCGTTCATCGAGCCGGGCCAGCTCCCGGGCGGCGCCGGCACGATCCGTCACATCGAAGGCAACGGCCTGCGCCGGGGCGCCTGCGGCCTGCAACTCCGCCGCAAGGCGCTGCGCTTCTTCTAGTCTCTGGTTGGCGTGCACGATCACCTGCAGTCCTTGTGCCGCCAGAGCGCGGCAAATCGAAGATCCGATCGCGCCGCTGCCGCCCGTAACCAACGCGCTTTTCACTGCTTCCTCCTGATATCGTTTTGCTTAAACTGTCCCGGGGCCGGCTTTGCCGGCCGAATGTTATGCTCCGCCAGCGCGCACATCGGCAACCGTGCACTGGCCGGCTCGCCTCGCCTGAATGGGGGAAATGATCGCATGCAATCGACCGTGCACCAAACCGAACTGCTGCTGTTCTTCACGCTGCTGCAACTCTCGGTCATCGTGATTGCGGCGCGGCTCGCCGGGGAAATCGCGGTGCGCCTGTCGCAATCGCGAGTTGTCGGCGAGATCATCGCGGGTTTGATTCTCGGACCGTCGCTGTTCGGATTGCTGTTGCCGGACATCTTCCATTACGTTTTTCGCTCCGCGCCTCCGGAACCGATGACCATTCTCAGCCAGATCGGTTTGATCCTGCTGATGTTCCAGATCGGCCTGGAGTTCGACTTCGCCCACCTGCGCACCGGTCAGAATCGCACGGCGGTGCTGCGCATTGCGGTGGTTGGACTGGCATTGCCGTTCGCGCTCGGCCTGTTGTTCGGGTGGGCCTCGCATCCTTACCTCGCCGCGCACATCAACCTTCTCGGCTATGCGCTCTTCGTCGGAACCGCATTTTCAATCACGGCGCTGCCGGTGTTGGGCCGCATCCTCATGGAACTCGGGCTGACGCGCACCCGGGTGGGGGTCATCGCGATCAGCTCGGCTGCGATCAACGATGTGATCGGATGGCTGATGCTGGCCATGGTCACTGCACTCACGGCCACGGCATTTTCGCCCGCCAGCTTCGCCCTGAAAACGGGTTTGATCCTGATTTACATCGCACTGTGCTGGTGGGTGGTCCGCCCGCTCCTGCTGCGCCTGCTGCATTATTGCGGCGCCCACGAAGGAACGCTGTCGCCAAACCTGGTCGGCATTCTGATGAGCGCCATTTTTCTTTCCGGCATGACGACCTACCATCTCGGCATTTTTGCAATATTCGGCGGCTTCATGCTCGGCGTGCTGCTGCACGCACAGAGCGCTTTCGTGCGCGCATGGCGCGACAAGGTCGGCGACTTCGTGGTGGTATTTTTCCTGCCCCTGTTTTTCACCTACAGCGGATTGCGCACCAATGTCGGCGCGCTGGACAGCGCGCAAAGCTGGGGTTGGTGCGTACTGCTGATGGCGCTTGCAACCGTGGGCAAGTTCGGCGGATGCTATTTGGCCGCCCGCCGCTCGGGCATGGACGCACGGGACTCCAGGGCAATCGGTATCATGATGAACACGCGCGGCCTGATGGAACTGGTGGTCATCAACGTCGGCCTGGACCTCGGAGTCATTCCGCCCTCGGTCTTCACCATGCTGGTTCTCATGGCCGTCGCGAGCACCGTCGTGACGACGCCGGCTCTGAAATACTGGCTGAATCTGCAAAGGCGGGCGAACCAAGAAGCCGTGCAAGAGTCATAGTCCGGATCTTACAGGATGCGCGCCCTTGAAAATCCGGCCGTGCCAGTTCAACAATTGAAGCCCGATCGGACGCTAGAAGCCGGCGAAGTCTGCGATGTCGTTCTCGGCAGCGGGCCGGCCGGATCGACCGTTGCCGCGCTGGCCGCTCGCGACTGGAGTGTGATCCATTCGCCGCAGTATCGCAGCCTGGCGTCATCGCCGGCGCCCGCTGCGTGAACGGCCTTCGCCGGCACAGTTAAAAGTGATTTGCTCGGCAGGGACGCCAGCCTGATGATCCGGACGGAGCCCAGGATCGTGCACGCGCCGCTGGCAGCGATTGCGCTCGCAGGTGCAATGCTCTGCGCCGCGACGCACGCGGAGGAGGTTCCGCTATGGGAGGCGGGGGCCGGTATCGCGGTGCTGAATTTTCCGGACTATAGAGGTTCGGACGAACGCCATACACTCGTGCTGCCGTTTCCGTATCTGGTCTACAACGGCGAGTTTTTCAAATCCGACCGCGAGAGCGTACGCGGGCAGTTCTACAAGGATGACCGCTTCGACCTGCATCTCAGCGCGAATGGTTCGATTCCGGTCGATAGCGAGGACAACTCCGCGCGGCGCGGAATGCCCAATCTTGACCCGACGCTCGAAATCGGCCCCAATCTGACGGTCACCCTGCTGCGGTCCGAGACCATGCACCTGAATCTGCGCTTTCCCCTGCGCGTCGTCATCGCCACTGACCTGCGCCACGCGCGTGACGAGGGCTGGGTATTTCAGCCTCAGGTCAACGTGGATTTCTACGACATTTTCCCGGGACCCGGATGGAACCTTGGTTTTGCAGCCGGACCTCTGTACGGGAGCCAGCGTTATCACAACTACTTTTATGGCGTCGCTCCAGAGTTCGCGACCCCGGAAAGACCGGCTTACGAGGCACCCGGCGGCTATTCCGGCATGCAGTTCGTCGCCGCGCTCAGCAAGCGCTATGCTTCATGGTGGGTTGGAGGCTTCGTGAGGGCAGATATGCTATCCGGAGCGGTTTTCGAGAACAGTCCGCTGGTGCGGCAGAAGGACGGCATCGCTGCCGGCCTCGCCGTGGCCTGGATTTTTGGCAGCTCGCAGAAACTCGTTGAGTCCGGGGATTGAATGCACATGCGCGCCCCATCGCAGAACACGCAAAAAACCCGCACGTCGCGGCAGGCAGCCCAAATCCCCGGGCCAGCGCATGGGCAGATCGTGCCGGGATTTCCGGCGCGATGGACGCGCCGCGTCTATGAATACCTCGTTTTCTATCTGGGTTATCTGTACTTTGGCACCGGCTGCGCGCTGGTTTCCCTGCTCAGCGCGGCTTTGCATCCGCTGCTGCCGGATGCTACCGGCACGCGGCTCGGCCGGTGGATGACCGGCTGCCATTTTCGCGGTTTCCTGACTTTGCTCTGCGCCAGCCGTCTGGTACGCATCGACCTGGCTGCGCTCGATGAGTTGCGCGCGGAACGCTCGATTATCATTGCTCCCAACCATCCCTGCCTGCTGGATGCGGTCCTCATCATCTCGCGGCTGCCGCAAACCGCATGCATCATGAAAGCCGATATCTGGGACAGTTTTTTTCTGGGAGGCGGCGCGCGCCTGTCTGGCTACATTCGCAATGACTCGGCGATCAACCTGGTGCGTCTATCGACGAAGGAACTGCGCGCAGGTCATCAACTGCTGGTGTTTCCGGAAGGCACGCGCACGCGCCAGGCTCCGGTAAACTGCTTCAAGGGCGGCTTTGCGCTGATGGCGAAGCAATCCGGGGCAGAAGTGCAAACGATTTTCCTCGAAACCCGAAGCGCATTCCTCAACAAAGGCTGGCCGCCGTTGAAGAAGCCGGAGTTTCCGCTGGTCTATAGTGCCCGCCTCGGCAAGCGTTTTCGCGTCACGGGCGACGTCAAGGCTTTCGTTGCCGATCTCGAGAGCTACTACCGTCAGGAATTGGCCACACCCGCGACAGGCGAGGCGCTCGCCACTCGGGGGGCGGGGCAACCGGCGACGCCACGCACGGTGCCGTAGCGTTTGGTTCTGAATCCGCGTCGTGCTTTGGCATTTACGTATTAAACTAGCGGCTGTTATCCTGCTGGTGCCGCCCGCGGAAAAAACCAACAACGAAGCCATGCCGGTCCACTCCAGCACTCATCTGGTCCTGATCCCGTCGTACGATACCGGGGAAAAAGTTTTCGAGACTGTGCGCAATGCACGCCTGTTCTGGGAACCGGTTTGGATCGTCGTCGACGGCAGCACCGATGGCACGGCGCAGGGATTGCAGAACCTGGCAACCACGGATTCCGGCCTGCGCGTGTTCGTGCTGCCCGAGAATCAGGGCAAAGGCGCGGCGATACTGCATGGCCTGCGGGCAGCCGTGGCGCAAGGTTACACCCATGTGCTGACACTGGATGCCGACGGCCAGCATCCGGCCGACCGGATTCCCGGTTTCATGAAAGCGTCGATGGAAAATCCCGCGGCGTTGGTTCTTGGAAAGCCGGTGTTCGATGCCAGCGCGCCTCGCGTGCGCGTGGTGGGACGGCAAGTATCGAACTGGTGCGCGAACCTGGAAACGCTATGGGATGGCATCGGCGATTCATTGTTCGGGATGCGCGTTTATCCGGCGGGACTGCTGCTGCAAATCATGGAATCGCAAATCTGGATGCGCCGCTTCGATTTCGATGTGGAGGCCGCGGTCCGGCTGGTGTGGCGCGGCGCCCGGCCGATCAATCTTCCCACGCCGGTTCGCTACTTCCGTCCGGAGGAAGGCGGCGTGTCGCACTTCAACTACCTGCGCGATAATTTATTGCTCTCATGGATGCACTTGCGCCTTTCAGCCGGCTTTCTGCTGCGCCTGCCGCTGCTGCTGGCACGCAAAATCAGGTTGTCGGCCATCGCAAATTGACCGGCATCGTGCGCACGCCAGAAGCGCAGGCTTGCTACTTGCCGGCATCAGGCTTGCACCATCGATTCGCCGCACTTGCATTTCTTGATGCCGCAGCACGTTCGGCGGCGCAGGAATCCGAAGGCGCACGCCGATGAGCCATGCATGGCTGGAGCAACGCGAGCGCGGCAGTATTTTCGGCATGCGGCTTATTGTCGGCGCAGCGTTCCTGGTCGGCCGGACAATGGCGCGGCTGATGCTCCATCCGGTCTGTCTCTATTTTCTGCTGTTCTCGGTCAAGTCGCGCCATGCCTCGCGCAAGTTTTTGTCTCGCGCACTCGGCCGGCGGCCGCATTTCTCCGACCTGTATCGACACTACTTCGCCTTTGCCACGGTGGCACTCGACCGGTTTTTCCTGTTGAAGGACCGCTACGAACTGTTTGAAGTACAGATTCAGGGGCAGGACGTGTTGCAACGGGCTCTCGACCGCGGGCAGGGATGTTTGCTGTTGGGGGCACACCTCGGCAGCTTCGAGATCTTGCGTGCGGCGGGAACCTCTCATCAACTCGAGGTTGCGATGGTGATGTACGAGGACAATGCGAAGATGGTCAACACCGTGGCGAACGCGATGAATCCCGCGCTTCCCGATCGCATCATCGGTCTCGGCAGGCTCGATTCCATGTTCAAGGTTTACGACCGGTTGCAACGCAATGCCTGGGTCGGCATTTTGGGCGACCGGGTGCTGCAAGGCGGCGAACAGCTGGCCGCTCCGTTTCTGGGAGAATCGGCGCTGTTCCCGACTTCTCCATATCGCATCGCACTCATGCTCAAGCGGCCGATATTGTTCATGACCGGCTTGTACCTCGGCGGCAATCGCTACGAATTGCATTTCGAGAAGATTTTTGACGCGGAGGCGGTGCCGCGGGCGGCACGCGAAGCCGCAATCGGTCAGGCCTTACACCGCTATGCCGGGCGCCTCGAGCATTTTTGCCGCAAAGCACCGTACAACTGGTTCAACTTCTATGATTTTTGGGATGCCGGATCGCCGGCCGTCACCGCGCGTGCAGACAGAACCGAAAGCGCCGAGGATCGGCCGGGTTTCTGACAACTCACCAATCCATACGGGATAACGCGTGCAGCCATGCCCATAGTTTCACAAAGCAGCGGCAGGGACGATCGGGCAGCGCTCTTTCCCGGCGCGTTGTTGCCTCTGTTCAACGACGCCTTTGTCGAGTCTTTCGACCTGTGCGAAGAGTATGTCGCCCGCATGGCCCTGGCCGTGTTCGAGTCGACCGGGCTCGAACGCGCATGCCAGGAGGACGCGACCGTGGATCAGGCCGTTGCACGCGCGCAGCTCGTGCCGGCAATCGCACGGGTGCCTACCCACTGGCTTCTGGCAACGCTGGCCAATCGCGGCTGGTTAAGAACGAGCAGCAACGCGCGGGGTGAAACGCTGTATCGGATCGGAGAACCGCTGCCCGTGCTCGATCCCGGCGACATTCTGCGTTTGCAGGAAACAGTCGATCCGCGCTGTCTGCCGAGCTACCAGATTGCCGCGCTGGCTGCCGAGCACTATCCCGCAGTCCTGCGCGGCCAGAGGACCGCCGAGCAGGCCCTGTTCGGCGCGGAAGGGCTCGTGACCTGGGTCAAATATTTTTCCAACGGTAATCCGCTGTACGCAGTCAGCAATGAGGTCGGTGCTTACGCCGTACAGCTTGCCCTCGACGCAGACAGCGCTTCCATTCTCGAGATCGGCGGTGGACTCGGCAGCGGGGCAGAAGCACTGCTCGCGCGGCTCGAAAGCGCCCCACGACCAGTTCGTGTATCGACCTACCGTTTTACCGAGATCTCGCCCTTGTTCCTGAAGCGCGCGCAACGCGTATTGGTTACCCGCCACCCGGCATGTCCCTTCAACTTCTCGCAAATGGATATCGATCGTCCGTTCGCGGCTCAGGGCATCGCGCCGGGCGCCCATTCGCTCGCCTACGGCGTGAATGTATTGCATGTCGCCCACGATCTTGCTGCAACGCTGGCCGAACTCAAGAATGCGCTGGCGCCGCGAGGCCAGCTGGTGCTGTCCGAATGCGTGCGGCCCTTCACGGGACGACCGATGCATATTGAATTCGTATTCAATCTTCTGGCTTCGTTCAGGGATCCCCTGCTCGTGTCCGGCTGGCGCCCCAACGGAGGTTTCCTGACCGCGGAACAATGGAGCGCGGCCCTCGAGGCCAATGGTTTCGCGGACGTGCGCATCGTGCCCGATATTGCCGCAATCCGCGACGCTTATCCCGCGATTTCGGTCGCGGCCATCGTCGCGCGGCGGACGTGAAAACGACCATTGCCGTTTCCGGGAGCGCAGCGTACTTCGACGGTCATTTCCCCGGTTTTCCGATCCTGCCGGGCGTCGTGGAGCTGCTGCTGGTCCTCGACGCGCTGTCGCAGCAGAGCGGGCAGCCCGTGGCGCTGCGCGGAATTTCGTTCGCGCGGCTGCGCCAGCGGGTTCTCCCCGGCGAGAATCTGAATCTCGACACGCGCGACCTCGACAATGGACACATACGCGTCGAGGTCTCGCGTTCGAATGAACCTGTCGCAAGTGCCGAGTTGATTCCCGGCTATCCCGAAACGCCGGACAACAATTCCCTTGATCGGGTTATCGGCCCGATACGCTCAGCGCCGCCGCTCGACGCTCTTCTGCCTCACCGGCCGCCAATGCGGTTCGTGACATCCATCGTTGGTGAAAGCGCGCAGGGACTCGACTGCACTGCAAGCATCCCTGCGGCCTGCGGGTTGGTTCGCGACGGACATGCTCATGTGCTTGCCGGAGTCGAAGCTGCCGCGCAGACAGCGGCGACGTGGGAGGCCGTGCGCCGTTGGCGCGAAGGCGGTGTCGCGGCGCCACGGATAGGCTACCTCGTCGCGTTGCGCGACATTGCCTTTTTTGCAGGACATCTTCCCGGCGACCGATCCTTTTCAACCTCGATACGCCTGGACGCCGCGGCGCCGCCGCTTACGCACTACCGCTTCGAGGTGTCCCTCGATCGGGCGCCGCTCGCGCGCGGCATGATCGCTACTTTCCTTGCTGCGTAGAAGGTGCAATTCGGGCGGTGTTTGCTAACGCAATGTAAATCTCACCACGAAGTCACGAAGGACACCCCCTCTCTCCGGCTCTCTAACGGGGTACTCCGAGCTTCGCTAGGGTATCCCACCAGGGGAGAGAGGGTTTTAGTGCCCTTCGACTTTCAAATCTCCCTCTCCCCTGGCGGGATACCTAGCGAAGCTCGGAGTACCCCGTTAGAGGGCCGGGGAGAGGGGGAGTCAGGATGGCGGCGAAGACCATGCTCAGCAAGGCGCCGATGGCCACCGTGGTGCCGATGGCGCTCAGCACCGGTGTGCTGGCGAATCCCAACACGCCAAAGCCGATGACGGTGGCAAGGTTGCAAAACAGCACCGAGGTGACGATGCGCTGAGGATCGGCGCCCCCGGGGCCGCCACGCTCGAAAAACAGCGTGTAGTTGGAGCCGACGCCAACGACGAGCAACAGCGCGACCAGATGGAAAATATTCAGGCGCGTGCCGGTTGCCAGCAGGATGACCGTCGTGACGAGCACAGCCGCCGCAAGCGGCACCAGAACGTCCGCGCAGCGGCGCACCGAGCGCAGCATCGCCATCAGCAACACCGCTATCGCCAACACACCCAGAACGGCGAAGCCCAGCGCGCGCAGGCGATATCCGTGATACAGGGCATCGAGCTCGCGCTTCATGTCAAGCAAAACCACATGCGAACGGTCGTGTTTCGACAATCCGGCCTCCAGCGCTTTGACGTCCGAGACATCGCGCAGCGGCATCATGGCGAACCACCTGCCTTTGCGCTGCGCCAGCAGTGCCTGCAACTTGAGGCCAAGCCCGGTTCCAGCCAGATCCTGCGCAGTCAGCGGCGCGCGCCGTTTCACCGTCTGCGCCTCCTCGAGGAATGGCGCGAAAGTCCCGCTGCGGAACGGCAGTTCTCTGGCGGCTGCAGCGAGGTTGCGCGCCAACTCAGCGGAATCCGGAATGGCCTGCTGGCGTGCGCGCTGGGTACCGACACTGGGCAAATAAAACGCCGGCGAATCGAATCCCGCAAGTACACCCTGGGTCTGCAGCTTCGCGAGCGTCAAGCCGACCTGCTCGGCAATTTCCAGCACCCCTTGCTCGGAATCATCGCTGACGACAATGAGCGGTCCAACATCGGGAGCCCCCACGTCCGCCCGCATCTGCCGATCGATTTGTTGTACCGGGAGCGGCACCGGACTCAAGCTCGACAGTTCATCATCCCAGACCTCCGAACCCCGGGCTGCAAGCACGGCGACCGCAGCGATCACCAGTAGCAGCAGAGGTTTGCGCAGATGATGCGCCCGCGCCAGCAAACGCATGAGCGACGGACCCAGGCCGGCCGCAGTCCGGACGTGGTAACCGGGTGGAACCAGTTCGGGCAATACCCAACGAGTCACCGCGACGGCCACGGCCAGTCCAGCGATGGAAAACAGACCAAGCTGCGAAAGGCCGGGAAATCCGGAGAAAAGCATCGCGCCGAATCCGAATGCCGAGGTCAGCATGCCGAGGCGCAATGTCGGCCATATCCGCTGCAGTGTTTTCTGCGGCGTGCTGCCTGGCGCGGTATTGGTGAACAGATAAATTGCATAGTCCACCGCCTCGCCGATCAGGGTGGCGCCGAATCCGAGCGTGACTCCATGCACGGAGCCGAACACGACACTTACGGCAGCAATGCCCGCCAGCGCGCCGCTCGCCACCGGCACCAGAGTCAACGCCAGCACGCGCACGGAACGATAGACGAACAGCAGGATCGCACTGACCAGCAGTGTGCCGAGTATGGAAAAGCGCATCGCATCGCGCTTGATGCCGGAACGGCTCTCCACGGCAAACACTCCGGGTCCGGTGACCACCAGGCGCGGTGACCGCGCTTGCACCTCTGTCACCGAGTCCCCAAAAGCTGCGCGGATTTGTGCCAGCGCCTGCTCCTGCGCATCGATGTCGAAGCCCGCCGCGCGCGTTTGCGCGATCAGCAAGGCGCGCGCGCCATCGGCGGAAAACCAGATGCCATCGTGCCGGGCCGGTCCCTTGTCCTGTCCCTGCAGGCGATCCAGCAATTGCAGCATTTCGCCCGTCGGATCGCGCGGCAGAAGATTTCCGGTCAGCATGCTCGTCGGCGAGCTCAGCAAGTCGACTTGTTGCTCCAGTGCGTCGCGTATGCCGGCTGCGGTAAAACGCTCAACCGTAACGGAAGGACTCAGCAGGTAGCGATTGCGTAACAAGAATTCGCCGTCGGCGCGCAGGCTGTCCTGGGCCCCATTGGTCACGTAGGCGAACCGATCGCTTTTCTCCAGCCTCATGGTGAGCGCGCGGCTGAGCGCGGCCAGGTTTTTCTGATCGTCGCCTTCGATGCCGATCAGCATCAGGCGCGAAACCACGCCTTCGCGCAGTTCGTCCACGAGGAAGCGTTGCATGGGTGTCGGCGAACTTGGCAGAAAGGCCGCAAGATCCGCGCTGTACTGCGACCTGGCGACCACGAGCGCGCAGACCAGTATCAGACCGAGCCAGATGCCGACGCGCGCGCGCGCCGGCAATGTCACGGAACTTCCTCCTGGATTTTCATGACCGAACGGTCGCCCCGCGCTTCCTGGACTTCGACCGTATCGATGCGGGCGTGATGGCCATCGATGCGCACCAAACTGATGACCTCTTTCATGGTGCGCTCGCGCGGCACCAGAAATAGCCGCCAGTTTGCAGGCTGGCCTTCGAGCTCTACCCGATAGAAGCGTTCGAGCGCCTTGATGTCGCCGCCGAGCGTGGCGCGAATGCTGTCCACGAAACCCCACACCGCCGGATAGTCCTGCAGCTTCAACACGCGGCGCTGCTTGCGCCCCGGATTCTCCAGGGTGAGCTTGTCGTCTGCCACCGTGAGGGTTTCCGGTTTGGGTTTGAGCGTGCGTTTTTGCAGATAACCAGGCCGGTCATAGGTGAGCGTGCCGGATAATTCCAGCGGCTCTTTCAGCACCTTCAGATACTTTCGTTCGACAAAGCGTGCCTGGCTATGCTTGATCGCCGACAGCTGCTGCATCAGGCTGTCGACACCCCATTGCACCGCCGGTTCTTCAGCCCATGCGGGTACGGCGGTGAACAGCGTCAGAAAAATTGCGGCGGCAAAGGCGCGCATCTACACCCCGCGTTGGAGAAGTTGCCGATTGCAGATCGCCAACCGCCCGAGTCGTGACGGGATGGCGCTCATCATTGAATCCCCTCTGTGGTATTGCCCTCGGCGCCCTTCCGGGACAAATTCTTGTCGGTGCCCAGCGCTGAATTATTGTCGGCGCAAGCCTGTGCCAGCCGCAGCAGGGTCTCGCGCGGCAGTTTTCCCGTGGCATTGCGCGGCAAGGTATCGACGAAGAATAACGGCCGCGGCAGAAACACCGCATCGATCCGGGCGCGCAATGCGCTGAGCAAGACTTCGCTCTTCATGGTGGGCGCGACGACGAAAGCCATCAGCCGCGTAACGCCATCCGCGTTCTCGTCAGGCATCAGGAACACGCCGTCGCGCACACCCTCGATGCTGGTCAGGTGATGATTCAGATGGGCGAGCGACGTGCGCTTTCCTGCGATATTCACCAGGTCGGCGTGACGTCCACGCAGGACAAAGGCGTCGTCGCTCCTCGCCTCGATCAGATCGTTGAACGCAACTTCGTGCTCGACATGGCCGCCGGCAACCCGGTAAACGTCGCCGTCGCGCCGCAATCGCACCGAGTCAAGGCAGCGCCACGCGGGGCCCAGCACAGTGTGGCGCGTTGCCACCATGCCGGCTTCGGTAAATCCGTACACCTCGTGCACGGGCGCCGCGTAACGCGCCTCCACCTGCGCGGCGATTTGCGGCGACAGCGGCGCGGTGGCGCAAATGATCAGCCTCAACTGCGGCAATGGGATGTCTTCGTTGAGCAGCACGCGCAGATGCACGGGCGTGGTGACCAGAACACGATCGCCGGGAAGCTCAGCCAGCGCGTCGGCCACGTCCGCGGCATAGAAAGGCCGGCCGGCATGCATTGCAAGGCCGCCGCGCAGCGCCATCAATACCGTCGACTCCAGCCCGAACATATGTTGCGCGGGCACGGTGCCCACCAGTCCGGCCCGGTTTCCCAGATGCAAAGCGAAGCGTTCGACTTCGGCGCTCGCTCCGCGCGCAAGCGCCCCCCAGGTCTTGATATGCGGGGTGGGGGCACCGGTGGACCCGGAGGTAAAAGCAATCGCCGCGACCTGACGTTCGGCGAAGCCGGGGACTACGAATGGCCGCAGCGCAGGAGGCGGCGCGGATTCTTCCCCGTAGACCACATGTTCCATGTCAGCAGCTTTCTGCGGCGAATCGCTCAATGCATACAAGCCGCCGTAGTCACGCTGGAGTTGCCTCAGCATGTCCGGCGTCTGATTGGGGGGCAGCAGGCTCACCTGATCGCGCAGGAGCGCGGCGATGAGGCCGACGCTGAACCGGTAACGATCGACGCAGAGGTTGACGACATGGCGTCGCTGCGGCAATTGCGCAGCGACCCGCTCTGCATCGGCGAGAAAGCGCGCTGCGGTGAGCGTTTGCCCGTTCCTGTAGGCAACCGCGTCGCCCGCCTCGGCATGGCTGATGGCCGCGACTTGCACCATGCGTTGTCAGCGTCCGGCCGCAGGCCGCTTGAACTCGAAATTGCGGCAGGCGCGCAACACCGTGGCGATCGAGGCGTGGGGATAGTCCGGGAAACGCCACAGGCGCCACGCATACTCGCCGAGATACATTGCCACGACCAGGGGCAGGTTCAACAGGGAATTGAACATCGACCAGACAGCCAGCGGGGAAAACAGGAACAGCAACATTGAGGTCAGGCCCATGGCGGCAAAGAAAATGCACCAGGCCCAGGTGACCTGTCGCGTATAGCGCAGCATTTGCGGCGCAAGTTCGCCATGAACATGGGCCGCTAGCAGGGTAACGAGCGGCTGGCGTCCCGGACGCAAGGTGCGTCCGAATAGCCACAGCAGAACCAGATAGACAATCAGGTAAGGGACTGGATACAGCAGCGCCGGACTCGCGCCGGACTCGCGCCAGGCCAGGAAGCCAAGAATACCGGCTCCCGCCAGTAGAGCAAGCAGCACTCGTCCGCGCGGCACTCGCACGAGAACGCAGACCGCGATCATGAGTAACGGCGCGATCATGAGCGCCTCACCGAGTCCATCGTCGGGACGATAGACGACGATGCAATAGACCAGCACCTGATAGACGATCACGCCGGCGGCGATGAGCGCCACCCTGGTCCAGCCGGCATCAAGCATGGGACTAACGGGTTCGATTCTGCTGGACATGCTCGTTCAGGTTGCGAAGCGAGCTGAAGGTTTTGACGTTGTCGCTGTCATCGGAGCGCAGCTGAAAGCCATAGTGCTTGGACACCGCGAGCGCGATCTCCAGAATGTCAATCGAGTCCAGTCCGAGTCCCTCACGATAGAGAGGAGCAGCCGGTTCGATCTCCTGCGCCTGAATTTCCAGGTTCAGCGCCGCGACGATCAGTTCCGCGAGCTCCCGCTCCTGGGCGGTCATGGATTCGACGTTGTTCATGGACTGCGTTTGACCCGTTTTGACGACCGGCGTTTCCGGTCGGCGGGATTATAACCTCTCCCCACGGCGCCAAATGGCGGTTGACGCCGCGAACCTGTGCAACGTAACCTCGACAAGCGGAATCCGGACCGATCACGAGTAAATGCGAACTGATCTTATCGGCTGGAAGTCCAACGTAAACTCATCCAGTGCAGCCGCTCTTCCTAAATCGCTACGCAATTGCCAGCAGTGCCGGTATCGGGCTCGACGCGACTGCGCAGGCAGTGCGCGAAATGCGATCCGGCCTTGCTCCCTGCGCCTTCGAGACGGTGCGGCTCGACACCCATGTGGGCCAGATAGCCGACTTTGTGCTCCTGCCGGTACGCGCGGAACTCAGCGAATTCGATTGCCGCAATAACCGCATTGCGCAGTTGTGCCTGCGCCAGGATGGTTTTGATCAGGCGGTGACGGCTGCACGGGAGAAATACGGTCCAGCTCGCGTCGGTGTGTTCATCGGCACCAGCACATCGGGAATTCTCGAGACGGAAATTGCCTACCGCCATCGCGACGCGGACAACGCGTTGCCGGGCGACTTCCGCTACGCGACAACCCACAACACATTTTCGGTCGCCTGGTTCGTGCAGTCGTATTTCGGTCTGAGCGGTCCGTCCATGGCCTTGTCGACCGCGTGTTCTTCCAGCGCGAAAGCGTTCGGCAGCGCCGCGCGCATGATAGCGGCCGGCCTGTGCGATGCAGCGATAGTAGGGGGCGTTGACAGTCTGTGCCTGACCACGCTGTACGGCTTCGGCTCGCTCGGCCTGCTCTCCCCGGTCGGGTGCCGTCCGTTCGATGCCGAACGCGATGGCATCTCCATCGGGGAAGGCGCGGGCATGGTGTTGCTTGAAAAAGCACCGGTGCAAGGAGCCGCGAACTCCATTGCTTTGCTGGGTGTCGGAGAAAGCAGCGACGCCTATCACATGTCGACCCCGCATCCGGAAGGACTGGGAGCGCGCATGGCCATGCAGCAGGCACTCGCGAGCGCGACACTCCAGCCCGACGCGGTTGACTACATCAATCTGCACGGCACCGGCACCCGCAGCAACGACGCAACCGAAGACAAGGCGGTATGCGCCGTGTTCGGGACCGACACGCCCTGCAGTTCGACGAAAGGCTGGACCGGCCATACATTGGGTGCCTGCGGTGCAATCGAAGCCATCATTTGTGCGCTGGCGATCGATCGAAGCTTCATGCCGGGCAGCGTGAACACACGCACGCTCGATCCGGCCATGGAACTTGACTATCTGATACAAAATCGCAATCGGCCGGTTCGCATCGCGATGAGCAACGCATTCGGTTTCGGCGGCACTAACTGCAGTCTGGTGCTCGGGCAGGCGCGGCTTTGAAGTTGTTTGTCGAAAGCGCCGCCATCCGCGCGCCCGGACTCACGGGTTGGTCTGGCAGCCGCGCGATTCTCGCGGGAGAAAAGCCCTACGAGCCGGCCCCCCTCGCACCCCTGAATGCCGATTTGTTGCCCGCGGTGGAGCGCCGGCGCACCGGTTCGACGGTCAAGATGGCACTGAGCGTCGGGCAGGAAGCGCTAGCAAGCGCCGCTAGGCCCGTCGACCGCACGGCAACCGTGTTCGTCTCTTCAGGCAACGACGGCGACGTAATCAATGACATCTGCATCACGCTGGCGGGAGCGGAAAGGCAAGTCTCTCCCACGCGCTTTCACAATTCGGTGCACAACGCGCCGGCCGGCTACTGGGGAATCGCGACCCATTCGCACCACCCTTCCACCAGCCTGTGCGCATTCGACTGGAGCTTTGCCATCGGCCTGCTGGAAGCGGCAACGCAACTGCACGTCGACCGTTCGGAGGTCCTGTTGATCGCCTACGACATGCCCTATCCCATGCCGCTCGCGGGAATACGTCCCGTCCATCAGCCGTTCGGGACCGCACTGCTGTTGACGCGTGATCGCACGCAACAATCCATGGCCAGACTCGAACTCACCATGGATACGCGCGCACAGGAAATCTCGCGCATGGGCGATGCCGCGCTGGAGCAACTTCGCATCGGCAATCCGTGCGCGAGCGCCCTGCCGCTGCTTGCCGCACTGGCGCGCGCGCAGCCAGGGTCGGTCACCCTGCAACGCAATGCCAATCAAACGCTGTCAATTGAGGTGGGTACCATCTGACGACTGGAAAACAATACGCCCGCTTGCTCGGGCGTTTCCTCGCTCGGTGCCGGCTACTGGCCGGCGCGCAACGCTTCGATGCGCTCATCGAGCGGCGGATGCGACATGAACAGCCGGGCGAGTCCGCCGGCTTGCCCGCCGGAGATGCCGAAAGCGCGCATCTGCGCAGGCAATTGCGGCGCTTCGTGCACCTGCTTTAGCCTTTGCAGCGCAGCGATCATCTTGGCGCGCCCGGCGAGAGAAGCCCCGCCGGCATCAGCGCGGAACTCGCGCCGGCGGCTGAACCACATCACGATAATGCTGGCGAGGATGCCCAGCACCAGTTCGGCTACGATCGAGGTGATCCAGAATGCCGGGCCATTGCCACGTTCGGTTTTGAAGACGACCTTGTCGACAACATTGCCGATGATGCGCGACAGAAAAATCACGAAGGTGTTCACCACGCCCTGTATCAGCGCAAGGGTGACCATGTCGCCATTGGCCACGTGGGTAATTTCGTGCCCCAGCACCGCTTCGGCTTCGTCGCGCGTCATGTTGTTGAGCAATCCGCTGCTTACCGCGACCAGCGCGTTGTTACGGTTCATCCCGGTGGCAAAGGCGTTGACGTCGGGCGCCTCGTAAATGGCGACTTCAGGCATGCCGATGCCAGCCTGTTGCGCCTGGCGGCGCACCGTCTCGACCAGCCAGTGCTCTGCCGCAGACTGCGGTTGTTCGACCACGCGGGCGCCCGTCATGAACTTGGCCGACCATTTCGACATCGCCAGAGAAATCAGCGAGCCGCCGAAACCGATGACCCCGGCGAATACCAGCAGCGCACTCAAGTTCATGCCTCCGCCGGACTGCGCCAGCATGCGGTCGACGCCGAGGATCCTCATGGTAATGTTGAGGACGAAAAGGACTGCCAGGTTGGTGATCAGGAACAGCACAATGCGTTTGAACACGTATTGCCCTTTCGCAAAAAAATCCTTACGGTACCCGCACTAACCGCTCGCTGCCAGCGCCTCGAGTTCGGCGCACAGCCCGAGCCACCGCTCTTCCACGGCCTGCAACTTCTTGACGACCTGCGCCTGCTCCAGCAGACAACGTTTCAAGTCGTCCTTCCTGCTTTCGCCGTACATATCGGGGGCGGCGAGAAGTTTTTCAAGCCGCCGCTTTTCCAGGCCCAGTGCTTCGATTTCTTTTTCCGCGGACCTGATGCGCGACTCCAGTGGTTTGCGTTGCGCAAAGCGGCGGTTGCGCTCATCGGCTTCCAGGCGTTTTTGCTCCTTGCGGCTGACCGCCGGCTCCGGCATAACGGCCTGCTCCTGCTCCCCCACGCGCAAGCGCCTGGCATAGTCCTCCAGGTCGCCGTCGAACGGCGCTACCCTGCCCTGATCGACCAGCCACAACTCGTCCGCGGTCGTGCGCACCAGGCTGCGATCGTGCGATACCAGCACCAGGGCGCCCTCGTAATCCTGCAGGCCGAGGGTCAGAGCGTGGCGCATGTCCAGGTCAAGATGATTGGTCGGCTCATCCAGCAACAGCAGGTTGGGCCTCTGCCAGACGATCAGCGCCAGCGCCAGACGCGACTTCTCGCCGCCGGACATCGGCCCCACCGGCTCTGTCGCCTGGTCGCCGTGAAAATTGAAACCGCCGATGAAATCGCGCAACTCCTGCTCGCGCGTCTTCGGCGACAATCGCGTCAGGTGCCACAGCGCGCTCTCGTCCGGGCGCAATTGCTCGAGCTGATGCTGGGCGAAGTAACCGATTTGCAGCCCCTTGCCCTCGACGCGCTGCCCGGCAAGGGGAGCCAGCGCGCCGGCCAGCAGTTTCATCATGGTCGATTTGCCCGCACCATTGCGGCCGAGCAGGCCGAGCCGGGTGCCCGGACGCAGGGTCATGCGGATGTCGCGCAACACCGCGACACCGCCATACCCGGCCTCGACGCCATCCAGGTTCAGCATCGGATCCGATTGCACCGCGGGCTTGCGGAAAGCGAACTCGAACGGCGTATCCACATGGGCGGCGGCAATTCTCTCCATGCGCGCCAGCGCCTTGATGCGGCTTTGCGCCTGGCGCGCCTTGGTGGCCTTTGCCTTGAAACGGTCGACGAAAGACTGCAGGTGGGCGATCTCGCGTTGCTGTTTCACGTAGGTCGCCTGTTGCTGCGAAAGCTGCATGGCGCGTTGGGTTTCGAACGCGGAATAATTTCCGGCGTACAGACGCAGACGCTGTGCTTCGATGTGGCAGATCGAATTGGCCACGGTATCGAGAAATTCGCGGTCGTGGGAAATCATCAGCAGCGTGCCCTGATAGCCTGAGAGCCATTGCTCGAGCCAGACGATCGCATCGAGATCGAGGTGATTGGTCGGCTCGTCGAGCAGCAACAAGTCGGAACGGCACATGAGCGCGCGAGCCAGATTGAGCCGCACTCGCCAGCCGCCGGAGAACTGCTCGACGGGCCGCCCGATTTCGACATCGTCGAATCCGAGCCCATGCATGAGTTGCGCCGCGCGGGCGCGCGCCGAATAACCGCCGATCCTGTGGAAATCCTCATGCAGTTCGGCGATGCGCGTACCGTTGTGCTCGGCTTCCGCAGCCGCGAGCGCACGTTCGAGCTGACGCAGCTCAGCGTCGCCGTCGAGCACATATTCGATCGCGAGCTGGTCGGTGGACGGCGTCTCCTGCGCCACGTGCGCCACCACCAGACCTGGCTGGATCTCGAGGTCGCCGGCATCCTGATGCAATTCGCCCAGGAGCAACGCGAACAGGCTGGACTTGCCGCTGCCATTGGCGCCGGTCACGCCGATCTTCTGGCCGCGATTGAAGGTCAGACTGGCGTCTTCGAACAATACCTTCACGCCGCGGCGCAATTGCAAGGCGCGCAGAACTATCATGAATCGCGGGTCATCGGGAAATGCGGAGATACTTCAAGAAGATTGGCGTAGGATAGGACTCGAGCCATGACGGCTGGAATGGCAAGTCGAAGTATATCGCTGTTTTAACGGGTTGCGCCGGCGTCTGCCAGATGCCGGGAATTTGCCACCCGTCCGACCACAACAAATTTCAGGCAAAGCCAATCGAGCGCGGGCGATTGCGATGGCGAGGTTTCCTTCTTGCTTTGCATCCTGTCGCCGTGGCGCGACACGTCGAACTTCGCAATGTAAGACTTGTAAATTTACAGGAACGCGTACGCGCGAGTCGGTATCACTGTGCTATCGCCAGATGCGTGACGAAGAGGAGCTGAGCATGGGAACAAGTGAAGGCATTTCCAAGTGCCTGGAATGCGGGCACGTCGACGAGTCAACGAATTTTCCGATATCGGCAACTGAAAGCAGCCTGCGCGTGTGTCCGCAATGTCACGCCGGCGAGTCGGCCCTTTTGCACGAACTCACGCATTACGTTTCTCCATCGGGATCGGGCGACCTGCCCGGTGTCCAATACACGCTTGTCAATAACGAGTTCGGACATTACGCGGTTGCCGATCGCGCCACGGGCACGCGACTTTCCACCTGGGGTAGTCATGCACATGCCATGGATGATTTCTATGCCACCGAGGACAAGGTCAGGCGCCTGTCCGAACGTGAACCGCGGGGGCAATCGCATGATAGGCGGGGAAGTCGAGTCAGGGAGCGCCGATCCATCCCGCGTGCCGGCGTGGATCGGCGCTTGCTGAAGTTTTCTCATGCCTGGCGGGCTCCATCCCCTTGAATCGGCCGGGCTGTGGTGGTGCGCGAACACGCAGAAGGTTTCATTTCGGCCTGATCCTCTCTAAACCAGCGCAGGGCTTTGCGAATTGCCGGTGCAGGATCGCTTCAGCGCGACTATACTTTTGGCAATAGCGTAAGGAGTCACGCTCGGGCGGTCGGGTATCGCCCGGCAATCCGTACCGGCCGAGTGCAGGCGCTCATTCCCGACATGGACGCCGACCTCGATTAGTTGCCCTACCAACAAGCCTTCTGGCCTCTTCCGGTCGCAGTCGCATTCAACGTACCGGAACCGGTCCCGCAGTATTTCAACGCATGTCCTCGACGGCTGGCGGATTTTTGGCCGGCCCCGAAACCCATCGGGTGGCACTCTCAGGACCAGTTAAATGGATGAACGCGTGATTCGCGCTTTGCTGGTCGAGAATTCCGAGGCGGACGCGCAGGCAATTGTCGCGACCCTGGCTTCCGGTGGATTTTCGGTCGTCAGCCGGCGCGTCGACACCGCCGAGCAGCTGCGCACTGCTTTGCAAACCGCAGATTGGAATGTCGTGCTCTCCGCCCTCGATTTGCCAGACTTCAGCGCCATGGAAGCGCTCGCAATTCTCCAGACGCTGGAAGCCAGAATTCCGATGATCGTCGTAACCGACGCGATCGGCGAGGAGTCCGCAGCGGCGGTGATCAAAGCCGGCGCGACCGATGTCGTGACCAAGCAGGGGTTGCACAGACTCGTGCCCGTCGTTGAACGCAATCTGCCCGAGCTGTATGAAGCCGCGCTCGCTGCTCTCAATGAAAGCGAAACGCGTTTCCAGGCAATTGCAGACAATCTGCCCGGCGTCGTGTTCCAGGATTTGCTGTATGAGGATGGCAGCGCCGACCTGGCCTATGTCAGCGAGGGCAGCCAGTTCGTCCTCGGCGTGAGCGCGGACCGGTTGATGGACCACCCGGAAATGCTCATCGAGCTGATCGTTCCGGAGGACCGCAAGAATTTCCTGGAGTCTCGCGCGAAGTCAGCCCAACAGTTAACCCCGCGCAACTGGGAAGGACGCATCCGCGTAGGGGCCGATGGCCAGGAAATCAAATGGGTGAATCTGCGCGCGAGTGTGCGCAAGGTGTCTACCGGAGTGGTGGTCTCGGACGGCATTATCTCGAATATCACCGAGAGCAAACTGGCCCAGAACGCAACCGAAGCCCAGCAATTGCAATTGCGGCAACTGACCTCGCACATCGAGCATGTCAAGGAAGAGGAACGCGGCCATATCGCCCGGGAAATCCACGATGATCTCGGCGGCACGCTGACGGCGGCGAAGATAGACCTGGCCTGGATACGCTCCCGCCTCAAGCCGGAGCAGACCGCGTTGACGGAAAAAACAGACTCGATGCAGGCGCTGCTGGATTCGGCGATCGAAGCAACGGGCCGCATATCGCGCAGCCTGCGCCCGTTGGTACTCGACTATGGCGTGTCTGCCGCGATCGAATGGCAGGTCAAGGAGTTCAGGAAGCGCATGGGCATCACCTGCGATTTCGTCTGCTCGCGCGAGGATGTCGCGCTCGACCCGCAGTTCTCCACAGCGCTGTTTCGCATCTTCCAGGAGACGCTGACCAATATCGCCAAGCATGCCGGCGCAAAGCACGTCGACATTGCGCTCGAAGATGACGGCAGCACAGTGGTGCTCACCGTCACCGACGACGGCCATGGCATTGACCCGGATCTCGATTTGCACAAGCCCGGCTCATATGGAATTCGCAGCATGCGCGAACGCGCCGACTTCCTGGGTGGTACCATCGACATATCTGGTGAGCCGGGCGCAGGAACACAAGTCCGCGTTTGCCTGCCCGCCAAGCGGCCTTCTCACCCCACCGAATCCTGAAAGACGGGCGCTGCATCCGCGCCCGACACAACTCTCAATACGGTTCCCCGACCCCGAACATGATCCGCCTGCTCATCGTGGACGATCACGCCATCGTGCGACGCGGCCTTGGCCAGGTTGTTTCGGAAACCAGCGACATCGAAGTTTCAGCTGAAGCCGGTTCCAGCGGAGAAGCCTTGCGATTGTTGCGCGAGAACACCTACGACATGGTTTTGCTCGATATCTCTCTGCCAGACAAGAATGGCATCGAAACGTTGAAGCAGATCAAACGCGGCCAACCTTCGTTGCCGGTGATCATGCTCAGCATGCATGCGGAGGACGAATTCGGGGTGCGGGCGCTCAAGGCCGGGGCCTCGGGATATGTCAACAAGAAGAGCGCGCACGAGCAATTGGTTGCCGCCATACGCCAGGTCATGTCCGGCCGCCGCTACATCAGTCCCGATCTTGCCGAAGAACTCGCGCGATCCTTGGGCGAGCCGAACGAGAAGCGTCCGCACGAATTGCTTTCCGACCGGGAATTCGACACGCTGCGCATGCTGGCGGCCGGCAAGTCACTGACAGAAATCGCGGAGTCGCTGTCGATCAGCCCGAAAACGGTCAGCGTCTATCGCACCCGCCTGCTGCAAAAAATGAAGTTGAAGAACAATGCGGAAATTGCGCACTATGCCTTGAAGAATGGCCTGATCGATTAGCCGGGATCTTCGCGGCTATCGCAACCTCTGCTTGTGGGAGAAAGCCCCTGCGCTCGATTGCGCCAGGTAGCGAGCCGGTCAGCGCTTGGAAGCAACGATCAGTTCACGGGCCGTTTCCAACAACCGGTCCGCCACGACATCCGGATTGACTTCGAAACGACCTTCCGTGACGGCTTGTTTGATCTTCGATACGCGTGCCACATCGACGACTTCCTGCGACCCCACTGGCTGCATCGGTAAGGACAAGGCGGAGAGCTCAGCGCTGAGGCCGGGCGCGGGCCTGGGGGAATCCGTCTTTGTGTTCCTGGCAGTGGCGCTTTCGCTGCTCACGCTGCCAGGCGATTTGAGTGAATGATCGATTTTCATGACAAGATTTCCTTCTTCTGGAACGGTATGCGACAAGTTATCGGTACCATTCCGGTCGACTTTAGGGCGCGGGGGATTCTATCCCTCTGTTATTGCTCACTACCCCCCTGTTATCGGCGCCAGTGTCACTGGTCTTGAGCCGAATTACTTCCCGAAACTCCACGCTGGCTGGCACAAAGATCGTCCAGATGCACAGGCCACGCCGATGGAAGTGCGCCCCCATGCGCGGTTTCCAGAGGAAGATGCGCAACTAATACCAGGATTTGGTTGGGGACATTACGCAGCGCACAGGCTCATTCCTCTTCGCGCAGCATCGAGCGCAGCCGCGCGATGGCCTGAGTATGGATCTGGCAGACGCGCGATTCACTGACCCCCATTACGTCGCCGATCTCGCGCAGATTCAAATCCTGTTCGTAGTAAAGGCCCATCATCGTTTTTTCGCGTTCGGGCAAATGAACGATTGCCTCGATCAGGCGCTCGCGCATGCTCTCTTCGAGCAGATTGTCGAGCGGACTCGGATGCGCGTGACCGGCTTGCCGGTCGAGAAAGTGTTCATCGTCGCCTTCACTATAGTCCTCGTAGTAGACCAGTTGATGGCCGCGCGCTTCCTGCAGCATTTCCTGATAAGCCGGCAAGGACAACTCCATCCGGCTGGCGATTTCGGGCTCGCTGGGCTGGCGGCCCAGGCTCTGCTCGAGTGAATGCATCGCCTTCTCGATCATGCGCATGTTCCTGCGAATGCCGCGCGGCAGCCAATCGCAGCTGCGCAACTCGTCCAGCATCGCTCCGCGAATGCGCTGTGCGGCGTAAGTCTCGAACTGCGCGCCCTGTGTTTCCTGATAGCGCCCCATCGAGTCCATCAGGCCGATCATGCCCGCCTGGATGAGGTCATCGACTTCGACGCTTGCCGGCAACTTCGCCATGACGTGATGGGCAATGCGCTTTACCAGCGGAGCGTATTGTTTCATCCTTTGTTGCCTGTCCTGTGTGCCTGTTGCTGCATACATTGCTCAATCCCCCTGCGTGCCTGTCCCCGCGCAATTCGCGGATAATTGCTCTCTCATGCCGCCGAGAGAGCTGGTGTGCCTCGCACCGGAATTGCGGCAACTCTCGAAGGCCACATTGGACGCCAACCGCCGCGCGAACTGAATCAGCCGCGACCCCGATGTGCTGTACGCTTCGCTCCGCAATCGGGGTAAGGGATTCCTTACGTGTGTTTCTTGCGCGCCTCGATCGCGCGTCGAATCGGTAAACCAGCCGGATAACCCTCTGTTCTAAGCCAGCTAATTCCGGTTAAAGGGACAAGTGCGTTCCCAGTACCACCCAGCTTTTCGGGAGCCTGGAACGAGGACGTATCTCACGCAAACGAGATATTCCGGCTAACCCGCAGCCTCTCGCGCAATGGGAAGGCGATCTAGGATGCAGACGCCGTTTGGCAGCCCCGTCCTTGAAGGGAGCGTCTGGCATGGGCAGACGACGCACGGCGCAAGCGCGCCAACCTCGCCGCGATCACGCACCGTGGCGACGCGAAGACAACGAGCCAATGCAGCGCGCGAAGCCAACGCGCGCGCTGCTTTCACTGGCGCGTTGTCGACGCTGAATCAGCAGTCGCAGCGCAGGCGCGAGCGCTATGCGGCACACGCGCAACGCAGCGGAAAATCACCTAAGGATAGAACACGATCTGGCCGTAACCGATTTGCAAGCCGATCAAGCGTGTGCGCTCATGCACGAAACGCACCGCACCAGTGTCCAGAGCAGGAGGCTCAGGGCATGGCGCCTTCAGAATGGGCGCAATTTGATGGGGTGGCTGATGGGACTCGAACCCACGACAACTGGAATCACAATCCAGGACTCTACCAACTGAGCTACAGCCACCATTTGAAGCTTTCAATGACCAGAGTTCATCGAGGGTGCACGTGGCGTGCCCGACAGGAATCGAACCTGTAACCCCCAGCTTAGAAGGCTGGTGCTCTATCCGGTTGAGCTACGGGCACGTTTCTGACCGGGCAGACCATCGCTTTTTCTGGTCGGGGTGGAGAGATTCGAACTCCCGACATCCTGCTCCCAAAGCAGGCACGCTACCAGGCTGCGTTACACCCCGGAGGGGCAGAACTATACCTATCAGGGGGTTAAAGGTCAATTTGGGGGCCGCGTCAATACCACGATTGCGCGGCAGAGAAACAACTCTTGCACCCCTCAATTATTTCTGATATTAAAGCGCACTTTTCCGGACTCAGAACCTAAAAAATGGCTTCCGAATTCCGTACCAATTTCAAACCCTACGCGCCGAAAAAGGGCGAGCAATACATGGGGCCCAAGCAACTCGAGCACTTCAGGAAAATCTTGAGCCAACTGAAAATCGAGTTGTCGCAGGACATTGACCGCACCGTACATACGATGCAGGACGAGGCGACGGTGTTCGCCGATCCGAATGACCGGGCCAGCCAGGAATCCGACATGGCGCTTGAGCTGCGCAACCGCGATCGCGAGCGCAAGCTCATCAAGAAAATCGATGAGACCATCGGCAAGATCGATGCCGGTGAATACGGGTATTGCGACAGTTGCGGCGTCGAAATCGGCCTGAAACGCCTGGAGGCGCGTCCCACCGCGACACTTTGCATAGACTGCAAAACACTCGATGAATTGAGGGAGCGGCAGGTCGCAAAGTAAAGTCGACTCGCCGGTCCTTGCATACCACTATCCGGAACAAGTCAACGCCCCGCAACGCGGGGCGTTGTTATTTCCGGTCAGCGCCGCGCTAGGCGCTTGTCATGGTTTGGCTTGCGGAACTTTTGTGTGCGGCATCGGGACAAACCTAAACGAGGATGCGGACGGCATGGCGTATCCCATGACGATAAACCACAAAGACTGAGATGAGCATGTTCGAGAAAATTCAGAATCCACGTGAGATTAGATTGCGCCTCAACCTGAACCAGCAGGAATTCTGGGGGCAAATCGGCGTGACCCAGAGTGGCGGCTCGCGCTATGAAAGCGGCCGCAATATGCCCAAGCCGGTGCGCGAACTGCTGCGCCTGGTGCACGTAGATCAGATCGACCTCAAGAAAATCAACAGAAGCGACGTCGCCTTGATTTCTTACCTGAAATTGGCGCAACCCACGCTCTATCGCCGCCTCAAGTCCGAGGCCAGTACGCGCTCGCCGCGCCGTCGTACGCGGCGCTAAGCCGGATATTTCATCAGGACGCGGAAAAATCGGGCTCGACCGGCGTAGCCAATAGGTCATTCTATTGGCAAGACGGGTATGCCCGATATGGCCGGCCAGAACCCGCCGGAATCCGCGAGCCCCAATTCAACTGGGGCGCAAACCAAACGGCCCTGGATTGGCCGCAAAGACGCACCTGCAAGCGAATGGGGGTGGCCGGGTGAAACATCCCGGGCTAGGCGTCAAGGGGTCACCTTCACAGGCAGACCCAGCGCGCGAATGCGCTGGGCGAAGGCGTCCAATTGCGCGGCGGAAAGCGGCGTAAGCAGTGGCGCCTCTGGTTGCAACGAGGGCCTTGCCAGGCCGTAGAGCAGTACGCCTTGCAGGGTGATGCCTGCAGTCAGGCACGCGCGCAGAAACTCCACATAGGCTTCCTGCTCGGAGGCATCGGGGCCTGTGCCAGCAAGCGCGAACACGCATGTCTGGATCCAGGTGGGGCAGCGTTGCGCGGCTATCGCGAGATTGGCACGTGTTCGCGCCAGAGTCGTTCGGCTGTTGTTGATTTTGCGCAGGCCGGCATCGCTCCCGCGGTCCAGTTTGAACCAGACTTCGCCATTCAGGCCGGCGAGCTTTTCGACCCCGCGCTGGACCCCCACACGCCGTAACAGACTACCGTTGGTGATCAGTACGGTCTTCACATGTTGAGGCACGTCGCAGTGCTGGCGAATTTCGCCGATAACATCGATAACCTGTTCGAATTCGCTTGCGCTGGTCGGTTCGCCGTTTCCAGAGAGAGCAATATCATTCAGGCGCCGCGCATCCGGGGGAACCCGCGTAGCGAGAAAATCCCCCTTCAGCACTTCATCCAGGAACGTCTCGAGTTCCTGACTCAACAGTTTCAGGTCGACCGGTGGGGGCGCTCCACGGGTCAAGTCCGGCACCTGGCAGTAAATACAACGCCAGTTGCAGGCATTGTTGGTATTGAGATTAATACCGATCGACACGCCGCCGGCGCGGCGCGATACCACTGGGTAGATGTAGCGCATTCCAGCGCTCGCACGGCTGTGATCGGTCACCGTCAAGGCGTTGCGCAACGCTTCAGACATCTGCAATCCATCCAAAATTGCTGTTAATCATCAGATTAACATTTGCGCGCAGCTTCCCCTACCCGCCTGGCCACGTGTGGCGCCGGCCATGCGGAATCTGCCGTTCAACGGGTCGTCTGCCCTCGCAACTCCGCGAGCGTGAAATATGCGGCGGAATGCTCCGGCAGAAAAGAAGGAATTGAGGCGTTACTGCGGGCGGATTGGGCGGCAAAAATCCTGGAGGCTTCCAGGACTAGGTTCCTTCCGAGGCTTCATGCGCCGGCTGTTGCTGCCGGGCAGTCAAGACCGTTGCAATGACTCCCGGCAACTTCTTGGGATCTACCGGCTTCACGAGATGAAGGTCAAAGCCGGCCTCTTTCGAGCGGATGTGGTCGACTTCGGCTCCGTATCCACTCAGCACGATGAATCTCGTCTTCGCCATCCTGACGTCTTCGCGCAGGCGGCGCGCCACTTCGTAGCCATTCATTTTCGGCATGCCGATATCGAGAAACACCAGTTCAGGCCTGAACGTGCGTGCAATCTCGAGCGCGGATGCGCCATCGAAAGCGAGCTCGACCTCATGCCCCCATTTGCCCAGCAGCACGCCCAACGACTGCGCCGAGTCCTGATTGTCGTCGACGACGAGAATTCGCCCCGCGATCGACGATTCAAAGGCCTTCGGTGTCCCACCGGCATCCCGAACCGATTTGTCGATACTTGCCGGCACAATTGTCGGCAACCGGACAGTGAATTCGCAGCCTTTTCCCAGGCCTTCACTGGCGCAATCTATCGAGCCTCCGTGCAGGTGCACCAGTTTTCTGGCAAGAGGCAGCCCAATGCCCAAGCCGTTCCTCGTCCGATCCAGAGATGCGTCGACCTGGACGAACATGTCCCAAATCCGCGGAATCATATCGGGCGCGATGCCGACGCCATTGTCACGTATGGTGAGAAGTGCCTGCCCGTGTTCGACTTTCACGCCGATGTCGATGCGTCCATGCGCCTCCGTATATTTGATGGCATTCACCAGCAAATTTTCAATGATCTGCTGCAAGCGCACCCGGTCTGCCTTCAGCCACACGGCTTCCAATGGCAGGGCAAGTTGCAATTGGTGGCCGGCCTTTTCAAGCGCGGGCCGGACCGTGTCGAGCACGCGATAGATCTTTTCGACCAGGTCCACCTGTTCGGTCCGAAGCTGTATTTTGCCCCGCGTTATGCGTGCGGCATCGAGAAGGTCGTCAACCAGATGCGTCATGTGCTCGAGTTGTCTCTCGATGATCTCCTTGTACTTGCGACCCTCGTTTGACCAGAGTCCGCCGAGATGCATGGTATAGATGGCATTGCGTATTGGCGCCAAAGGATTGCGCAATTCATGCGACAACGTTGCCAGGAATTCATTGTTGCGCTGATTGGCGTCCTGAATTTCCTTGAACAGCAGGCAATTTTCCAATGCCATCGCCACGTGGCCCGCAATGTCGGTGGCGAGGGCGATTTCCGTTGCCGAAAATCGTTTTCGGGAAGGCCCTATCGCGATGGAAAGCACGCCGTGCACTTTGCCCCTTGCCGCCAATGGCAGCATGACAACCTGCTCTATGCTGTAGCGCTGCTGCCGCTCGTCTGGCGCCGCGGGCCGTCCAGCCACTTCCTGACTCAGGCGCAGGAAGTCATCGACGAGCCTGACCTGGCCGGTTGCCATGACATCCTCTACAGCGGCAAGCCATGCCGCATTGCCAGCCAACGCGTTTGCCTTTCCCGCTTCGCCCCCTTCGGGCGCAAATACAACGCTCGGCGAGATGCCAGTGCCCGGCGCCAACGTGATGGCGCTCAAGTCTCCCAACATGGGAATGACCAATCCCGTCGCGCTGGACATCAATGAATTCACATCGAGCGAGCTGCCCAGGACCTTGCTCGCTTCCGCGAGAAAGCTGGCGCCGCGCATCGACTCCTCTGCGGCCGCGCGCGCCACTTGTTCGCGCGCCAGGGCGATGCGCTCTTCGGCCTTCCTCTGGCTGTGTTGGGCAAGCTTGAAGAGTTGGACGAAAACACCGACCTTGCTGCGCAAGACAACGGGCAGAACCGGCGACAGAATGTAATCCACCGCGCCGAGGGAATATCCCCTCATCTCATGGATTTCCTCGGCATGCGCCGTAATGAAGATTATCGGGATGTGCGCCGACCTGGAACGCGAGCGAATCAGCTCGGCAGTCTCGAACCCGTCCATTCCCGGCATGTTGATGTCCAGCAATATGACCGCACAGTCGTTTTCGAGCAGCCAGCGCAGCGCGTTCTCGCCCGAGCGCATCATGACGACGTGTTGGTCCAGGTCATCCAGAACCGTTTTGAACACCAATAGCTTGTCCGCCCGATCGTCAACGATCAGGATATTCGCCCTGTGGTCGCTCAAGCCGTTCGTATCCATCGAGGCACCCTGCAAAAAACGATCTCGTTCCGAATCGAATCCCGGCGTCTGCGGATTTATTGCTGCAGCCATGCGCGAAGTACACCAAACAACTGTTCGCGGTCGACCGGTTTTGACAAGTAGTCCCAGGCCCCCGCGGCCATGCAACGCTCGCGGTCACCCTTCATCGCCTTGGCCGTCACGGCGACGATGGGCAGGTGCCTGCGTGCCTTTATCTTGCGTATTTCCTTCATGGTATCGATGCCGTCGAGATCGGGCATCATGATATCCATCAGCACGATGTCGATGTCGGGTTGATCCTTGATGATATTGATCGCCGCACGTCCATTTTCGGCCGACATTATCTTCATGTCGTATTCCTCCAGAACCGACGTCAGGGCGAAGATGTTGCGCACATCGTCGTCGACAATCAATGCTTTTTTCCCCGCGAGGGACTTGTTCGACTGGTAGATGCCGCTCAGCACCTCGCGATGACGATCTGGCAAACCGGTCACGCCCTGATGAAGCGCCATGGTCGTCTGATCGAGAAGGCGCTCGAGGGAATGCACCTGCTTGGCGGTGGGATGCCTCGCAATAACGTCCGCGCACGATACGCCAAGCCTGGTCGCAGGATCGTGCAAAACGATGAATGGGGTGCTCTCGTTGATTGCAGATCGCGGAATCCCCTCTCCGATCGCCGAAAACACCATGTCCGCGGCATTTTCGCCCAGAACGACGCAATCGCACGCGTGGCCGTTGATGGCTTCGCTCGCGGTCTCCAGATCTGTCGCTGCAACGAACTCAACATCCGGAATCCCGCCAATATAGTCTTTTATTGTCTGGAGCGCGGCAGGTGCTGGATCCATCACCAAAACCCGCTTCGTCGTCCTGTCGAGGTAGGCTTTCATTTCATCCAGCATAACGTCCAATACCTGCTTGTTCTGAATCGGTTTCGCGACAAACTCCTTTGCACCGGAACGGATTGCGCGGTCGCGCGCGTCCTCGGTTGAAATCACGTAAACCGGAATATGTCGGGTCGCAAGGTCGTTCTTCAGGCGTCCCAGAACCCGCCAGCCGTCGATATCGCCAAGGAATATATCCAGCGTTATGGCGGACGGCTGATACTCCTGGATCAGCGTACAAGCGCCCACACCGAGCGACGTGACCAGCCCTCTGAACCCTTTTTCGCGCGCGGTTTCGAGCAGAAAACGAGCGAACGCCAGGTCATTTTCGACGATAAGAAGCACGCGGTCGCCCGGCTGAATAATGTCTCTATCGTCGCCCGCTTCATTGACCGGCGCTGCCGCGCTGGCTTCGGGCACAAGGTCCACGATGTCGGCGAGCAGGGTTTCACTGCGTTGCGCACCTTGCATTGCCGCCTGGATTGCCGCATTGGCAGTGGCAGCGGCCGATTCCGCGGGCTTTCTGGAAGCGCGCGGGACGTTGTAGGTTTTCGGCAGATAAAGAGTGAAAACGCTGCCCTTGCCTGGCTTGCTGGTTAGCCCGATCTCACCGCGCAGCAGCCGCGACAACTCCCGGCTGATCGCCAGGCCCAGTCCTGTTCCCCCGTATTTACGGCTGGTGCTGCCGTCGACCTGCTGAAATGCTTCAAATACGATTTGTTGCTTGTCCAGCGGGATGCCGATGCCGGTATCGGAAACCGAAAATGCGAGAACCTCCGAGGTCCGGTTCAGATCGTCGTTGTCGGCGCTCCATCCCGCGCCAGTCGGCTGGATCGCGAGCGTGACTTCGCCTTGATGGGTGAATTTGAAAGCGTTGGACAAGAGGTTCTTGATGATTTGCTGCAGACGCTTTACGTCGGTGAACATCGACTTGGGCAGGCTCGGATCGAGTCGAATCGAAAACCGGACGTTTTTGGATTCGGCGACATGCCGGAACGTGCGCTCGACATATCTTTGCAACTCGTCGAAGCGCAGTTCGCCCACGTCAACAGCGACGGTGCCCGATTCGATCTTGGACAAGTCCAGGATGTCGTTGATCAGTCCGAGCAGCTCGTTGCCCGACGAGTGGATGATCCTGGCGAAGTCCACCTGCCTCGCCGACAGGTTGCGCTCGGGGTTGATGCATAGCTGGTCCGACAGAATGAGCAGGCTGTTCAGCGGCGTGCGCAATTCGTGGGACATATTGGCGAGGAACTCGGACTTGTATTTCGAGGTCAGGGCCAGCTGCCGCGCCTTGTCCTCCAGCGCCTGGCGCGCCTGCTCGACTTCCTGATTCTTGCGCTCTACCTCTTCGTTCTGGTGCGCCAGCAGTCTTGCCTTTTCCTGCAGCTCTTCGTTGGTCTGCTGCAGCTCTTCCTGCCGGTTCTGCAGCTCATGCGCGAGCGATTGCGACTGCTTGAGCAGATTCTCCGTCCGGGAATTCGCCTCGATGGTGTTGAGGACGATGCCGATACTTTCCGTTAGTTGACCTAGGAATGCTTGATGGGTATCGCTGAATCCCTCGAACGACGCCAGTTCCAGGACTCCCTTGATCTGCGTCTCGAAAATGATGGGCAATACCAGGATATTGCGCGGCAGCGCCCGGCCCAGGCCGGAGGAAATGTGCATGTAACCCTCCGGCACGTTGGTGAGCAGTATTTTTTGTTTTTCTATTGCGCACTGGCCGATCAGCCCCTGGCCGATATCCATGCGTTTGCCATGCGAAGCCCGGCCTCCCGATGCATAGCTCGCGACCAGCACAAGGCTGGGGGTGGCGTCCACTGTGTCGAGTACGTAGAATTCGGCGTGCTTGGCTGACACGACGGGCGCCAGTTCGGACAGAATCAACCCGCCGACTGCCTCGAGCGCCTTCTGCCCTTGAAGCATGCGGCTGAATTTGGCCAGATTGGTCTTGAGCCAGTCCTGTTCGGTATTCTTTTGCGTCGTATCCTTCAGGTTACGGATCATTTCGTTGATCGTGTCCTTCAGCGCCGCGACCTCGCCTTGTGCCTGCACGGTAATGGAGCGCGTCAGGTCGCCCTGCGTTACCGCCGTGGCGACTTCCGCAATGGCACGCACCTGAGTCGTCAGATTCTCCGCAAGCTGATTCACGTTTTCCGTGAGGCCTTTCCAGGTTCCCGATGCGCCTGGCACCTTGGCCTGTCCACCGAGCTTGCCTTCGACTCCGACTTCTCTCGCCACGCTGGTAACTTGTTCGGCAAAGAGCGCCAGAGTGTCGATCATGCCGTTGATCGTGTCCGCCAGCGCTGCGATTTCGCCCTTGGCTTCCACTGTCAGTTTCTGTTTGAGGTCGCCATTGGCGACGGCAGTGACCACCTTGGCAATGCCTCGCACCTGGCCGGTCAGGTTGCCGGCCATGAAATTCACGCTGTCCGTGAGATCCTTCCAGGTTCCCGATACGCCCTGCACCTGGGCTTGACCGCCGAGCCTGCCATCCGTGCCTACCTCGCGCGCCACGCGCGTGACTTCCGCGGCGAAGGAGCTGAGCTGGTCGACCATCGTATTGATGGTGTCTTTCAGCTCCTGGATTTCGCCCTTGACGTCGACGGTGATTTTCTTGGAGAGGTCACCCGTTGCAACCGCAGTTGTCACATTCGCGATATTGCGCACCTGCGCGGTCAGATTGCTGGCCATCGAATTGACGCTGTCCGTGAGGTCCTTCCAGGTTCCGGCGACGCCCTTCACGTCAGCCTGCCCGCCCAGCTCGCCTTCCGTGCCTACTTCACGCGCGACACGGGTGACTTCCGCAGCGAAAGACCGGAGCTGGTCAACCATCGTGTTGATGGTGTTCTTGAGTTCCTGAATCTCGCCTTTGACGTCGACGGTGATTTTCTTGGAGAGGTCGCCGGTCGCAACCGCAGTGGTGACCTCGGCAATATTGCGCACCTGCGCGGTCAGGTTGCCGGCCATGAAGTTGACGCTGTCGGTCAAATCCTTCCAGGTGCCCGCGACGCCTTGCACGTCGGCTTGTCCACCGAGCCTGCCTTCGGTTCCCACCTCACGCGCGACGCGGGTCACCTCAGCCGCAAACGAACTCAATTGGTCCACCATCGTATTCACGGTGTTTTTGAGTTCGAGAATTTCGCCTTTTACGTCGACGGTAATTTTCTTGGAAAGGTCTCCCTTCGCCACCGCCGTCGTTACGTCCGCGATGTTCCGCACCTGGGCAGTCAGGTTGCTCGCCATCGAATTGACGCTCTCCGTCAGATCCTTCCAGGTGCCTGCCACCCCCTGCACGTCAGCTTGTCCCCCGAGCCGTCCTTCCGTGCCCACTTCCCGCGCTACCCGCGTAACCTCGGCGGCAAAGGAACGCAGTTGGTCGACCATGGTGTTGATGGTGTTCTTCAGTTCCGAAATCTCGCCCTTAACGTCGACGGTGATCTTCTTCGAGAGATCGCCGCCCGCCACCGCAGTAGTCACATCTGCGATGTTGCGCACCTGGGATGTCAGATTGCTGGCCATGAAATTGACGCTGTCGGTCAAATCCTTCCAGGTTCCGGCCACTCCTCGCACATCAGCCTGCCCGCCAAGGCGCCCGTCCGTGCCCACCTCGCGCGCAACACGCGTTACTTCTGCGGCAAAGGAACTGAGCTGGTCGACCATGGTGTTGACCGTGTTCTTCAGTTCGAGAATCTCGCCTTTCACATTGACCGTGATCTTGCGGGACAGGTCGCCGCGCGCCACCGCGGTAGTGACGTGCGCGATATTGCGGACCTGGGCAGTCAGGTTGCTGGCCATCGAATTGACGCTGTCGGTCAGATCTTTCCAAGTACCCGATACGCCTTCCACCACTGCTTGTCCGCCGAGTTTGCCCTCGGTTCCCACCTCGCGCGCTACACGCGTTACCTCCGAGCCAAAGGAGCGCAACTGATCAACCATGGTGTTGATCGTCACTTTCAGCTCGAGAAATTCCCCCTTTACGTCGACCGTGATCTTCTTGGACAAGTCGCCTTTGGCAACGGCAGTCGTGACATCGGCGATGTTGCGAACCTGGGCCGTCAAGTTGCCCGCCATTGAATTGACGCTATCGGTTAAATCTTTCCACGTGCCGGCAACGCCTTTGACTTTGGCCTGTCCGCCCAGCTTTCCCTCGGTGCCAACCTCGCGCGCTACGCGCGTGACTTCCGAAGCGAATGAGCCAAGCTGATCGACCATCTTGTTGATGGTCCGCGCGCTGCGCAGGAATTCGCCCTCGAGCGGCCGGTCGTTGACTTCCAGCGCCATGGTTTGGGAAAGGTCGCCCTGAGCAACGGCGCCGATGACGCGGGCGGTTTCGCTGGTCGGGTGAACCAGATCGTCGATGAGCGCATTGACCGAGCCGATTGAGTCCTTCCAGAACCCCCTGAACTCACCCAATGCGGCACGCTCTTTCAACTTGCCCTGTTTTCCGACCGCCTGACGCAGACGCGCCAATTCCTGTGCCATGCCTTCATTCAGATCGACCACACTGTTGAATGCCTCGGACAGTTTCCCGGGCAGGCCGACCCATTCGAGCGGCAAGCGTGCGGAAGCATCGCCTTTTTTCAACGCGGTGAGTGCGGATAGCAGCACGGTGACTTCGCTGCCGGAAATGCTTTCTCGCTCAACAACCTTCATGTGCACCCCCAAACGAAAACGAGAACACTTCTTTAGCCCGCAGTGGAGGGCGGACTGGACACACCCTTGTCTTCAATGGTGTAGCGCATCTCTATGCGTTCGCCATGGCGGGAAAGATTCACCGACTCGGCCCGCGCCAGCGCCTGCACGTCATGCCATTCGAGCCGGCGGTATATGGTCGCACTTGAAATGCTGGGCACGTCCGCGGTCGGACTGATCAGTATCGAAAGCAAGAGTTGCTTTTTTTCCACATCCGCCGAGAGCGCCAGTTTGGCTGGTCCCGGGGCCGCATCCGCTACGGCAATGAGCGCTGACGCAAGAACATTGCGCACCGCATTCAGGGATATGTAAACGTCACCTGCGCGCACATTGTTTTCGATCGAAAATCCCCGCAATTCAAAATCGGTATGAAGCAAAGCGAGGCAATCCTCAACACCGTCGGCAACTGTCGTTATCGCACGGCCTTCGCGAGCCAGCCAGCTGATCTGACTCGTAAACGTCAGCATCGCCGTGCGCGAGAGGCTGTTTATCTTCGCGATACTATCCTGGACTTTTTCGAGATTCGGGCCCGCCTCCTGTATCTGCCATTCCATCGTCTCCGCAATCAGTCCAATAGGATGCAGCTTGCCCACGACGCGATGGCGGATCGCAGGCGCCAGTCGCCGCAGCAGGGCATAGCGCGCAGCTTCAACAGTACTTTCTGCCATATTTTTTTTGTCTGTGGAATGGGACCAAGGGCATGCTTTCTCCCCCGTGTCGGCGGGCACGCGGTTCTCCTTTCGCGGCCCCTCCATTAAAACGCTGACGGCTCAGCCGCTGCGCGACATTTCGCGCAAAACGCGACAGATGATATCAGTGCCCTGCAAGGATTTATGTAGGACTTTTCCGACAAAACTTTGCAAAACAATCGGATTACAAAAGCTTTGCCGCTCTGGCAACCTTCGTCTATTCGCGTCATCAACGGGCGGGTCAGCGTTCGTATGCCTGATGCCGGCAATTCCCGGGCCCCGTTCGAAGTTATCTTGCAGGTGCCAACATGAATTCCATCGATGCTAGTCAAAATACCGCGACAGGTGTCGCAGAGGCTCAGGGTGCCAGTGGTGGTGTCCAGGCCCAGCGTCCAACGATCAGAATACTCATCGTCGATGACCACGCAATCGTCCGTGCGGGCCTGAAACAGTTCATCGCGAACGAATCAGACATGCGCGTAACCGGCGAAGCGGAAAGCGGCGCACAGGCGATCGGAATGATCGCGGGTGCGAACTGGGATGTCGTGATTCTCGATATTTCGATGCCGGACCAGAATGGCGTCGACACGCTCCGGAGCATCAAGCATCTCCGGCCCGAGCTTCCGGTATTAATTCTCTCCGGGTTTCCCGAGAATCAATATGCGGTCAATCTGATGCGGGCCGGGGCAAGCGGTTACCTCACCAAAGACGGGGCCGCCCGCGATTTGCTCGCGGCGATACGCGCCGTCGCGCAGGGACGCAAGTACGTGACCCCGGCGCTGACCGATATTCTGGTTAGCGACCTGTCGAGCCGGCCTGACGAGCGCCCGCCACACAGCTTGTTGTCCGAACGCGAATTCCAGGTTTTCTGCCACCTCGCAGGAGCCATGGGGGTGTCAAAAATTGCCGAGAAGCTCGGCCTGTCGGTAAAAACCGTCAGTACCTACCGGACCCGCGCGCTCGACAAGATGAAGTTAACGACCAACGCCGAACTGACGCAATACGCGATTCGCCACAATCTTATTCAATAGGCATTCGAACTGCAGAGTCCCAGTGCATGACAAGTGACTGGATGGGGGCAGGCGCAGTTTTTCTCTGCTACGCTGCTCAAGAAAATACCTACGCAGTGGCACGACCCGCGTAGGCATTCCCTGCGACCCGCCTCAAAGCGCTAGCTTACCGCCAGCACCCGCGAGTAACGACGGGCGAAGAGTTCTTCTTCCTGGCGGACGGTGCGGCTAGCCGCTGGCGCCGAATAGGTGGGCACTCCAAAGTGGGGCTAAAACGTTGAATTAGTCGGACGAGCATTCCAGATTTGCTCCAGGCCACTGGAAACCTGCGGTACCACGGCCGGTGCCATGAGTCGCGTGAATTCCCGCTTGATTCCCTTGTAGCACTCACAAGCGCGCGCTTCCAGATTCGGTCGATCGATCACCGTAATCCTGCCGCGCTGGCAGCGAATCAAGCCCGCCGTCTTCAACTCACCGAGTTCCTGCGTAATGCTTTCGCGCCTTACGTTGAGCATTTCGCCGATGGATTCGTGCGTCGTCTGCAATTCGCTCGAGGGAAGCCGGTCGAGGCTCGACAAGAGCCAGCGGCATAGCCGTTGATGAATCGAATGGTGTCTATTGCAGGCCGCAGTCTGCGATATCTGTGCCAGCAGGGACTGCATGTAACGCAGCAGCAGGTGTTGAACCGGTGCAGAACGATTGAACTCTCTCTGCAGGTAGCCCGCATCCACGCGGAAGGCATGGCCCGCGCTGCGCACAAGTGCACGGCTCGGTATCGTTTCGCATCCGAGGAAAAGCTGCACGCCGATGAACCCTTCACCGCCAACCGTCGCGATTTCGTCCGAAGTTCCATCATTCATAATGTAAAGCATCGACATGATGGCGGTTGTCGGGAAGTACGCGTAGCGCATGGGGCCACCGGATTCATACACGACTTTTCCGACAGGCATCGGCACCAGTTCCAGGTGGGAGTCCAAATCGTCGCACCCTGCCGCGATCAACGCAGCAAGAATGTTGTTCCCGCGAATATTGTCGAGTTCACGCATGATCCACCTCCAGCCGACGGCTATCCAGCCCAGGAGCGAAGCGCTTGCACAGCCCGTTTCTTGTTTGATTCATCTTTGCCCTCGCTCAAAACGCATACATGGAAAACGTTACGCATTGAATGATGGCGGAGTGCCGTTCGGGGATATATCAGTCAACCACCCCTTCCAACGTAGGACAAAGGACTACGGGGATGTCATCGACCGGGCTATGGCTGGCAACGGGCGCGGGATAGGGACGAACATTGGCGCCGCGGCCAGGAGGTGAAGCGGACGCGGACTTACGTGATCAGCTTGTTTTTTATGGCGTAGTACGTCAAGTCGGCATTGCTCTTCATGCCCATCTTTTCGAGGATACGGGAGCGGTAGGTACTGACGGTTTTTACCGACAGGAACAGCTCATCCGCGATCTGCGTGACTCCCTCGCCTTTGACAAGTTTGCAAAATATCTGAAATTCCCTTTGCGAAAGCTCGCTATGGACGGGCTGTTCGTCATCTTTGACGGACAACCGGTCCGCCAGCATCTGGGCCAACGCCGGGCTTACGTACTTGCGCCCTTGCGCAACCGTGCGGATCGCGGCCACCAGTTGTGAGGGTGCCGCTTCCTTATTGATGTATCCGGCTGCACCGGCACGCAGCAAATTGATCGCGTACTGCTCTTCTGCGAATCCCGAGAGTATGAGAACAGGAAGTTCCGGGCGGACGTGCTTCAGGCTTTTCAGCGTATCTATGCCGCTGCGTCCCGGCATGGATATGTCGAGCACAACAACGTCCACTTCCATTTTTCGGATGTACTCGATGACTTCCGTGCCATTGGCAGCCTCTCCCACCACGGTCAAATCATCGTGGCCTGCAATGAACTGTCTGATTCCGGCACGTACTACGGCGTGGTCGTCAGCGATGAGGATTCGTATCATGGCACTAGCCGAGAATCTCTCGTCCTATTCTCATAGTTGTGCTTGGCAGGGGCGCGCGGCAGAAACCAGCCCCAGCCCCCCGGCATGCCGGGGCCGAAACACAACCACCATGCCGCCGCACACTCACCTTGGCAGCGAAAGGTCGGCGTTAATTTGCCAGCGCGATTGTACCCTGAAAGCCCGAACACTTGCCCCTCGCGCCGAGGACCGTCGCGGCAACATGGTCTGGTTGTGGTCTGGGTATCCCGCGCCTGACGCAGCCGTACCCGGATCGATCCATGGCGCGGGCAGAAATTAGCGAGACCAACCACTGAGCCGCTCGTCGGTGGCTCGTCATCGCCACGTCGAACCGGAGATCCCGGAACTGCAAAGGCACGCTTCAAACCCATCGGTAGCATGTATTATTGTTCTATATCAAGATAATGCCAATGTTTGGCGAGGGGTGACAGTCTTACTCAGCCTCCCGGAGCCCCGCCTCGCCGGGATGAAGCGCGCCAAGTGTAAATAAGGTTCGACCATTGTTGCCACCAAGTCGCGATGGCTTCTTCCGACATTGGTCGAGGCAAGATGACAGTCTGGTCAGGCTGTCCCGGTCGGTCAAGGTCAGCACCACGCTGGCCAGATCCGAAGTCGTCCTTTCCGGCTTCTGTGATTCAACGCACAGACCGATCGCCAAAATCGCGGGTAGAATTGCGCATCTCTGCAGGAGAATGCTCTCCGGCGGTTTCTTTTTTGCGGTGCGCAATCGGAAAGGTTCAGGTCTTTGGTGAGCTGGTATTGCGTACATATCGAACACGAGCGTCTCTGCGAAGCGATTAATGTCACGTTTCGCAACATGCTCATCGCAGAATACCGGGCTTTTGACGAGCCGAAAGAATGCCGCGTATTCCGCGACTACCATACCAACGGCAGCTATTCTTATTACTTCTCTCCCGCCGCCGCCGAAAAACTTGCAGCGCTAATAGAACTCTGGAACGGCTTCGGGGTTTCCGATCCGACGAATCTATCCCGCATGACGCAGATCGTGGGAGCGGCGCGTTCAGCGCCCCGAAATATGGAGAGCGAACCCAACAAACGCTCGACGGACAAGTCGGACGACCAAGTCCGGAATCGCAAGCCCAGGGTCTAGGTAGCATCGGGTTTTTTGTGGTCGCCTGGCCATGGAACAGACCGAGCTCGAAATACCGGGTCCGGCGGCCCTTGATCGCCGCAGATCGGCTGCAAAGAAAATATCGCGGACAAAAAAAGCCCCCTGGTTCCAAAGGGAGGGAAGGAACCAAGGGGATCGATAGCGCCGTACAGTCAGGGGGGACTGCAACGGCTCATGTGTTCATTAAAACTCTACGCCCCAGAAACTTCAGTCGGTGCTCGTTCATTTTTGTGTAGATAAATTGCTACAGCGACACCGGTTGGACTCACCTGTCCTCGCGCATCTCCCTGGTATGAACGGGCAGGGCGGTTTTCCAGTAAGTTAACTGCGGCTTGACGACCTACTACGGTTCCCGAAAAAACGGAAGCGAAACTAATGAAGCTGCGTAGGCCATCTTGACGATCGCCGGGAGGGCTACTGGTGCGGCCGCGACTTGTTAAAGCTCCCCTTCTGAGTCGTCCTCGCCGACGACTTCCTTGACCTCGCGATAGATCTCCTCGGCTTGTCGAAGTAACGGCGCGTCGTCGGAGTCCATCTCTTTCTCTTTGGCGTGTCCTCCGTGCTTGTCCGCCATTCGCTGATAGGCTTCTTCTATTTTCAAAGTCTCCAGCATCACGCCAAGCGCGCTCACGACCGCTCGTGATTTCTCGTTCGCAGGAATGCTCTTGTTGTTCAGCCCGTTTCGAAGTTTTACGAGTTCATCCAGCATTTTTTGCTTGTTCATCGGAACCCCCGCGCTTTCACTGTCCAAATTCCCCGCTTCAACCTTCCATCGCCAGCTGTAGCCCCTACGGGCCATTGTGTTGGCTTTCCCTCCAGCATAATTTGGTACTGCACAGTGCATCCTTATGAGTTGCATTGTGTGAGGCTGGATCGCCATTGGGTATGCGCGATCCAGCCCCCTAGTGTTTCCTTGCGCAACCCATCTGAATGATTCGCCCATCTCGTCATCATGCCTTTGGGCCCTTGAGAATCTCCACAGGCTTCAGCAAATAATGGAACAACAGGAACGCTCCTCAGCGGAACTCGGACCACTCCGAATTGATCAGCTCGTTCGGAAAATGTAAGAGTTAGTAACTGGAGGCTGCGTCTGCTTGTCGCGCGTTGAGATTGCCCGATCAGACGCCGACCCAATTTGTTGGAAGAGAGTGACCTCCAGGCGCCGAAGGACATCGTCGAGTGGCTGGTCATCCATTTGCATTTTGCGCTTTGTTTCGCGTCTCGTCGGATAGCGGCGCCCTCAATCGGGTTCGGCACCGCAAGCTTTCGAAGTACCTGATCTGTACGCCGCTCGGCTATGTTACGGCATGTCCCGGCGCGCTTCCGTAAAGTACTAAGGGCAAAGCGCTTTGTCGAACGCTGAACTGGCTTGAACTTTATTTGGCGGAAGGGGTGGGATTCGAACCCACGAGAGACTTGCGCCTCTGCCGGTTTTCAAGACCGGTGCATTTAACCGCTCTGCCACCCTTCCGATTCGCAGTTAACCATTCTGTCATCCTGTGCATTCCCTTGCGCACCTTGCCCGGTGACAAGCCACCCGCCGCACAAAACCTTCGAATGATACCCCGCCTTCGCGGAACGAGTCATGCAAGCCATTGAAACTTTGATTGCACTTGAGTACTCTTAGCAATCGCACTTTCCCTTGAGGAGGCTGTAACAATATGCAACCCGAACTCCAGTACGGTTCCACAGCGTCGCTGTCGGTCGCACAGAACAAAGTACTGCGGAATACTTATCTTCTGCTCGCGCTGACCATGGTACCGACAGTTGTCGGCGCGTTCGTCGGCCTGTCGACCAGCGGCATCATCATGCAGCATCCGATCATGGCCTCGCTGTTGATGATCGGCGCAATCATCGGACTTCAATTCGCCATTGCCGCCAACCGCAACAGCGGCCTTGGCGTCGTGCTCTTGCTCGGAATGACGTTCATTTTGGGCTGGTGGCTCGGACCCCTGCTCAATTTCGCTCTCAGATTACAAAATGGCCCCCAACTGATCGGCATCGCGGCAATCGGTACCGGCGGCATCCTGGTGGCAATGAGTCTGATCGCGACCACGACGAAAAAGGACTTCAGCTTCATGGGCAAGTTCCTGTTCGTCGGCATGATCGTTCTGCTGTTGGCCATGCTGGCAAACATGTTCTTCCAGATTCCCGCGCTGGCCCTGACGATTTCCGCCTTGGTTGTCGTAGTCTTCTCGCTGTTCTTGTTGCACGATGTCAGCCGCATCGTGACCGGCGGCGAGACCAACTACATCATGGCGGCGACCGGAGTCTATATCAGCCTTTACAACGTCTTCGTAAACCTTCTGTCGTTGCTCATGGCGTTCACCGGCCAACGAGATTGAACTGGCAGGCGAAAGTCAAAAAGGGCGGCCCTGGGCCGCCCTTTTTTTCACCGGTCGAACACGGCGATCGATTCGACATGTGAGGTGTGCGGAAACATGTTGATCACGCCGGCTGCCGTAAGCCGGTAGCCGTGCACATGCACCAGCATCCCCGCATCCCGCGCGAGCGTCGCCGGACTGCAGGAGACATACACAACCCGCGATGGCGCCATTTCCCCGAGCGCCTTCACGAGCGCCATCGCGCCATCGCGCGGCGGATCGACAAGTATTCGATCGAAAGGCGCGAATTGCTTCCAGTCGTCTGTCGAGACCTTGAACAGATCCCGATCAATGAAGCGGCACTGCGCGGCCAGGCCGTTAAGATCGGCGTTTGCAGCCGCCTGGCGCACCAATCTGGCATTGCCTTCGATACCAAGCACCCGTGCACCGCGCCTGGCGATGGCCAGCGAGAAATTTCCCAGACCGCAGAAAAAATCACCGACTCGCTCCTCCGGCTGCGGATCGAGCAACGCAATCGCCCGCCGCACCAATACCCGATTGATTTCGTGATTGACCTGGGTGAAGTCAGTGGGGCTGAATGGAATGGTCAGTCCGAAGTCAGGAATCCGGTATTGAAGAGCTGGCGCCGCTCGGGGATGGAATGGATAGGCGGTTTCGGGGCCTTTGGGCTGCAGGAAAAACTGGATGCGGTGCCGCTCGGCAAAATCGCGCAGCTTATCCTCATCGTCTGCTCCGGGGGGATCGAGGATGCGCAGCACGAGCACATCCACCGCATCACCGATGGCCAGTTCCACCTGCGGCACCCGTTCCCGGATGGCGAGTGAATCGATCAGCCCCCGAAGCGGCTCCAGCAGGGCGGAAATTCGCTCCGGCAGGACTTCGCAAGTCCACATATCGGCGACAAAACTGCTGCGGCGTTCATGAAAACCAACCAGCTGCTTGGCCTTCTTGACCACATAGCGTGCCGACAGCCGCGCGCGATAGCGATATCGCCAATCCGGTCCGTAGATCGGCGCAAGCATGACTTCGGCGCGAACCTTGCCTATGCGGGCCAGGTTGTCCTCGAGGACGCGTTGCTTCGCGGCCACCTGCGCGCGTACGTCCATGTGCTGCAGACTGCATCCGCCGCAGACACCAAAATGCATGCAACGTGGCGCGACGCGCGAAGGCGACGCGCGAAGAATGCAGGTTGCCTCCGCCAGTTCGTAGTTCGGCTTGCGCTGGTAGGGGGAGTATTCGACGAGTTCGCCCGGAAGCGCGCCGGCAATGAAAATGGCCTTGCCATCGACACGCGCTACCCCACGACCTTCCTGATCAAGCGACTCTATCTGCGCAAGGCGCGCGGCCGTCTCAGCCCGCATCTGCAGACTTCCAGCCGGCAAGAAATTGCCGCCAGTGACTCTCCCCCGATTCCGACAGCGTCGCCCGCACCAGCTCGCACTCGCGTCGATACCGCGCATCGTCGAGCGCACCGCGGACCAGCTGAAAACGCTGATAGAGCAGATAAGTATTGGCTACATCGGTTTCGCAATAATTGCGGATCGCCGCAATGTGCCCCTGCTGGAAGGCCTCCCATACCTTCGATCCGTCCATGCCGAGCTTGCCAGGAAGCCCCGCCAATTGCGCCAGCTCATCGAGCGGCGCATTGCCTCGGCCCTGATACATCGCCAGCACATCCATCAGATCGAGGTGCCGGCTATGGTAGCGGCTGATGTAGTTATTCCATTTGAAATCGCGGTCGTCCTCGCCCATGTCCCAGAAACGCGCCGCATGGACGCCGTGGACGAGCGCCCTGTAGTTAAGCACTGGCAGATCGAAGCCGCTCCCGTTCCAGGAGACAAGTTGCGGCGTGTATTTTTCGATTCCCTCGAAGAAACGGCGGATCAGGTCCTGCTCGGGTTCGTCCGGTTCGCCCAGCGACCAGACGCGAAAACTGTCGCGGTCGCGCAGGGCGCAGGAAATGGCGATCACACGATGCAGGTGAAGCTGCAGGAAGTCACTTCCGGTTACTTCGCGTCTGCGCTCGAATGCGAGCTTCGCCACGTCTGCGTCGGCGATTTGCGCTGCGTGCCCGTAAAGTATGCGTAACCCTGCTACATCCGGCACGGTTTCAATATCAAATGCGAGTATCGGTGTCATAAATCATGAATACAATGTGCTTCAGGTCGTCTGCGCGAAAAGCAGCCACGTGAGAATACCGGAAATTGCAGCGTAGCCTCCAACTGGCCCCTTTGATTCGGGAGTTCTTGCCGCGTGGCTGCAGCGATCATGCGGCGCAGCATGCCATGGGCGGCGTTTGAACGCGGCCATCGGCCTGATGTCCGATGGTAGACTCTACAGAAAACCAGGCGTCACTATGAGGAGTGGCTCGTGAGATCGCCCGCAAGTGCAACTCCAGCTATGCAAACCGCCCTGTCCAATCCTGCATTCGTGAAAAATGCCGGATTGCTGGATTGGGTAGCGGACATTGCCAGGCTGACCCAGCCGGCACATATACACTGGTGCGACGGTTCGCAAAGCGAATATGACACCCTGTGCTCCCGGTTGGTCGCGGCCGGAACGTTCCGCAAACTCGATCCGGTAAAGCGGCCCGCCAGTTACGTGGCACTTTCGGATCCGTCCGACGTAGCCCGGGTCGAGGACCGCACCTTCATTTGCAGCGAGCACAAGCAGGATGCCGGTCCGACCAACAATTGGCTCGACCCCGCAGAAATGAAGCGCAAGCTGCTGCCGCTCTTCGATGGCTGCATGCGGGGCCGGACGATGTATGTCGTGCCTTTTTCCATGGGTCCCATCGGCTCGACTCTATCGCTTACGGGCATCGAGATCACCGACTCTGCCTATGTCGCCGTCAGCATGCGCATCATGACGCGCATGGGCCGGGCCGTCATCGATGCGCTGGGCCGCGATGGAAAGTTCGTTCCCTGCCTTCATTCCGTTGGCATGCCGCTCGCGCCGGGGCAGACGGATGTGCCATGGCCCTGCAACAGGGAACACAAGTACATCGTCCATTTTCCCGAGGAAAATGCCATCTGGTCGTTCGGCAGTGGCTACGGCGGCAATGCCTTGCTGGGCAAGAAATGTCTTGCCTTGCGCATTGCTTCCAGCATGGGACGCCGGCAGGGCTGGCTGGCAGAGCACATGCTCATCCTGGGTGTGCAGTCGCCACAAGGCAACAAGGCCTACGTGGCGGCGGCTTTTCCCAGCGCATGCGGCAAGACCAACTTCGCGATGATGATTCCGCCCGTTGCATTCAAAGGCTGGAAAGTCACGACCATCGGGGATGACATCGCCTGGATAAAGCGCGATGCACAAGGCCGTCTGCGCGCCATCAATCCGGAATACGGCTTCTTCGGCGTTGCTCCCGGCACGTCCGAGCAGTCCAACCGGAACGCAATGGCCACCATGCGCACCAATTGCATATTCACCAACGTCGCAGTAACACCGGATGGCGACGTTTGGTGGGAAGGCATGACGGAGCAGCCTCCCGCCCAGCTTACCGACTGGCAGGGCCGGGCATGGACGCCGGACTGCGGTCGCCCAGCCGCGCATCCGAACGCTCGCTTTACCGTCCCGGCGGTGCAGTGTCCATCGATCGATCCTGACTGGGAGAATCCGCTTGGCGTGCCGATTTCAGCGTTCGTCTTCGGCGGCCGGCGCAGCACAACGGTTCCGCTCGTGGTGGAGAGCTTCGACTGGGACGATGGCGTCTATATGGCAGCCACGCTGGGCTCAGAAACCACGGCCGCCGCGACGGCGAAAGTAGGCGAAGTGCGCCGCGATCCGATGGCGATGCTCCCGTTCTGCGGATATCACATGGGCGACTATTTCGGACACTGGCTGGCAACGGGACGCAGCCTCGATCGCCCGCCGCGGATTTTCTGCGTGAACTGGTTCCGCAAGGATTCCAGGGGCAAGTTTCTGTGGCCCGGGTATGGCGAAAACATGCGCGTGCTGAAGTGGATTGTGGAGCGATGCCAGGAAAGCGCAGGGGCGCTGGAAAGCCCCCTGGGATGGATGCCCCGGCGTGACGACCTGGACTGGAACGGGCTGGACATTCCCGCCGAACGGTTTGACGAATTGATGAGCCTGAATCGCGACGCATGGTCACGTGAACTGGGTCTGCATCAGGAGCTCTTTGCAAAACTCGGGGACCGGTTGCCGGAAGAATTTCCGCGCAAGCGCGAATCGCTCCTAAGCAGCCTGCAGCGGGCGCCGGAGCAATGGGGTTAGCGCTAAAGACTCAAACAGCAAGATCGTCCGGTTATTCCGACGGGAAAATGCCGGTCGATAGATACCGGTCGCCGCGGTCGCAGATGATCGTGACAATCGTCGAATTTTCCGTTTCCGCGGAAATCTGAAGCGCTGCCCAGAGCGCTCCTCCTGAGGAGATACCGGCAAAGATCCCCTCTTCGCGCGCCAGCCTGCGCGTCATTTCCTCGGCATCATATTGCGAGATCTCGATTATGCGATCGACGCGCTTGCGATCGAAGATGCGCGGAAGATAGGCCTCCGGCCATTTGCGGATGCCGGGAATTTGCGAACCTTCCGTGGGCTGGCAGCCAACGATCGTGATCCGCGGATTCTTTTCCTTGAAATACCGCGAGCATCCCATGATGGTTCCGGTGGTTCCCATGCTGCTGACAAAATGCGTGATCTGTCCATGGCTGTCCCGCCAGATTTCCGGTCCCGTCCCTTCGTAGTGTGCCAGCGGATTGTCCGGATTGGCGAACTGATCCAGGATCACGCCTTTTCCGTCGGCCTGCATCTGTTCCGCAACGTCGCGCGCTTTTTCCATTCCGCCATTCTTTGGCGTCAGCACGAACTTCGCGCCGAATGCCGCCATGCTCTGTCGACGTTCGACCGAGAGATGCTCCGGCATGACCAGGATCATGCGGTAGCCCCGCATGGCGGCGACCATCGCCAGAGCAATGCCGGTATTGCCGCTGGTCGCCTCGATCAGCGTGTCGCCAGGCATGATCTGCCCGCGTTCCTCTGCCTTGCGGATCATCGAAAGCGCGGGCCTGTCCTTCACCGATCCAGCCGGATTGTTGCCTTCGAGCTTGGCCAGGATGAGATTGCTGGTTGTGCCGGGAATGCGCTTCAAGCGCACCAGCGGGGTGTTGCCGACGAAATCATCGAGGGTCTTGCCGATACCGACAGGGTTGCGATCCATGCCGAGAGTTTACTCGTACGCGAGGAAAAGAAGTCGCTCAGCGGTTGGCAAGCAACCATCCGACATATCGTCCGACACCGGCCTCCACATCGGAGAATGCTGCCGAAAATCCGGCGCCGCGCAGATCGCCCAGATCGGCTTCGGTAAAACTCTGATACTTGTCCTTGAGGCCGGCAGGAAATGGCCCGTACTCGATCAGTCCCTGCGCCCTCAGATCGGAAAGCGTCATGACGCTCTTGCCTTCCGCCACGCGCAAGGCGTTGATGGCGGCGGCGGCAACGTCATTGAAAGTTTGCGACGCCCCGGTGCCGCAATTGTAGATTCCGGATTTTGCGGGATGGTCCAGGAAGTGGAGATTGACCCTCACAACATCGTCGACCGATATGAAATCGCGACGCTGCTCGCCTGCTGCATATCCGCCACTGCCTTCGAACAGTTTCACCCTGCCGTTCTCGCGGAACTGGTCGAAACAATGCATTGCGACCGACGCCATCCTGCCTTTGTGTCTTTCGCGCGGGCCATAAACGTTGAAATATCGCAACCCGACTACCTGGGCGCTGTTGTCCTCCCAGCGCCTGCGCACAATCTGATCGAACAGGAATTTTGAGTATCCGTAGACATTGAGCGGCTTTTCGTTGACCCGGCCTTCCTTGAATACGGGTCCGGCTCCATACACCGACGCGGAAGAAGCGTAGATCAACGGCACGGATTCGGACTGGCAATATGCAAGCAGGTCCGACGAGTAATGAAAATTGTTGTCCATCATGTACCGTCCGTCGCTTTGCATCGTATCCGAGCAGGCGCCCTGGTGCAGGATGGCGGCGATTTCTCCGTCGAACGAGCCCGCGTCCAGCGCTGCGCGGAAGTGCTCTTTGTCCAGGTAGTCGGCAATTTCACAGTCCGCCAGATTGCGGAATTTGTCGGCATTGGTCAGGTTGTCGACAGCGAGAATATTGGTCTCACCGCGCGAATTCAGCGCTCTGACCAGGTTGGAACCGATGAAACCCGCTGCACCAGTGACGACGATATACATTTTTGGGCTCCGCAGCCGGACTCAGCGCCGGCAATTGCGCGCGAACAGGCCGGAACGAGAGCCGCCTGTGCGGACAACGACTACATGCATTTCAGGTTCAGGAAAAGAGTTCTTCGGAATGAACCACCGCGGTACCGAGTTTTCCCACGACGATGCCGGCGGCCTTGTTGGCAAGCTCGACTGCTTCTGCAAAACTCGCGCCCCCTGCGAGCATCACGCCCAGCACTGCAATTACCGTGTCGCCCGCACCGCTTACATCGTACACTTCCCGCGCAACGGCGGGAACGTGAAGGCGCTCGCCTTCGCGGTACAAGGTCATCCCCTCTTCGCTGCGGGTGATCAGCAGCGCGCTCAGTCCAAGGTCGCCGCGCAACTTCTGTGCGCGCGCGGTCAAGTCCTCCTCGCTCTTCCAGCGTCCCGCGACTTCACGGAACTCCGCGCGGTTTGGCGTGAGAAGGGTGGCCCCCTTGTAGCGCGAGTAGTCATCCCCCTTCGGGTCTACTAGCACCGGTTTTCCGGCCGCCCGGGCCGCTTCGATCATGCGCTCGATGTGCTTGAGTCCGCCCTTGCCATAATCGGAGAGGACCACCACATCGGTCTTCTCCAGCCGGGCCTCGAAGTCCGCCAGTTTGGACATCAGTACTTCCTGGCCTGGTTCGGTTTCGAAATCGATGCGAAGAAGCTGTTGCTGGCGTCCGATCACGCGCAGCTTGATCGTCGTGGCGAGCGCAGAATCCCGGTGCAATTGCGCGTCGATTCCATCGGCCATCAGCAATTGCTCAATGCGCCGGCCGGCTTCATCTTCCCCGACCACCGATAACAGGCTGGTGTCTGCCCCGATGGCTGCGATGTTGCGCGCCACGTTTGCTGCGCCGCCAAGCCGTTCCTCGGTGCGCCCGACCCTGACCACCGGCACCGGGGCTTCCGGCGAGATTCGGCTGACGTCTCCGAACCAATAACGGTCGAGCATGACATCGCCAACCACCAGCAGCCTGGCATTTTTGAGCGCGCCGGGTCCGATCACTGCGGGCGGCCCATGGAAAAATATTCAATGCCGGCCTCGCGCATCATGGCTGGATCGTAAAGGTTGCGCCCGTCGAAAATTATCGGCGCCTTCAAGCGCTTTTTCATGTCTGCGAAATCCGGGCTGCGGAATTCTTTCCATTCTGTAACGATGATGAGCGCATCGGCGCCATCGAGCGCACCTACCGTTGATGACGCGAAGCGGACGCCGGGTTCCTTGGCAAATACACGTTTGCCTTCGTCCATCGCAACGGGGTCGTAGGCGGTAATGCTGGCCCCCCGGGCAAGCAACCCGTTGATCACGACGCGGCTCGGCGCTTCCCGCATGTCGTCGGTATTGGGTTTGAACGAAAGTCCCCACACCGCAAAATGCCGGCCGTCGAGCTGCTCGCCGAAGCGTCCGCGCACCTTCTCCAGAAGACGCTGCTTTTGCGTCCGATTGGCTTTTTCCACGGAATCCACGATGGTCATTTGCACGCCATACTCGCCGGCGGTGTGCTGCAAAGCCTGGATGTCCTTGGGAAAACAGGAGCCGCCATAACCCACGCCGGCGTACAGAAAGTGGTAACCGATGCGCTGGTCCGAGCCGATACCCTGGCGAACCGATTCGATATTGGCGCCCAGCTTCTCCGCCAGATTGGCAAGTTCATTCATGAATGAGATGCGGGTCGCCAGCATCGCGTTGGCGGCGTATTTCGTCAATTCCGCAGAACGCGGATCCATCACGAATATGCGATCGTGGTTGCGCGACAGGGGCGCGTAGAGCTGGCGCATGATCTGTGTAGCACGTTCATCCGAACTCCCTACCACAATGCGGTCTGGCCGCATGAAGTCGTCGACTGCAGCACCTTCCTTCAAGAATTCCGGATTCGACACCACGCTGAATTCCAGATCGACACCGCGTTTCTTGAGTTCCTCTGCAATCGCCGCGCGTACCCGTTCCGAGGTACCGACCGGCACCGTCGATTTGTTCACGACCACGCGATACTCCGGCATGCTGCGCCCTATGCTACGGGCTGCCGCTATGACGTAGCGCATGTCCGCCGAGCCGTCCTGATCGGACGGAGTCCCGACCGCGATGAACTGGACAGCACCATGGGTCACGCTTTCATCGACATCGGTGGTGAATCTCAATCGACCCGCAGCGACGTTATGGCTGACAAGCTGCTGCAGTCCAGGCTCATAGATGGGTATGGTGCCGCCACGCAGCTGGGCTATCTTCTTTTCGTCCACGTCGACGCAAACCACGTCATTGCCAAGATCTGCGAAACAGGCCCCAGACACCAGACCGACGTAACCACTGCCGATGATCGTGATTTTCACTTCTGCGTCTCCGGGATTGAAATCTCGCGGTTGATCCGCGCCAGCACGGCCAATGGATCGGCGGCGCGGGTGACCGGCCTGCCTACCACCAGATAACTCGCCCCGGATTCAATGGCAATCTGCGGCGTCACTACGCGCTTCTGATCGCCGGCGGCATCCTCTGGCAAGCGGATGCCTGGCGTCACGCGCAAAAAACCCGGCCCAAACTTGTCGCGAATCGCCGATGCTTCGTGGGCCGAGCACACCACACCCTCCAGCCCGCAGTCCGCCGCCAATCCGGCGAGCTTCATGACTTCGGCGAACGGACTTGCGTCGATCCCGACCTCGCGCAGATCGGGTTCGGCCATGCTGGTCAGCACGGTAACAGCCATCAGTTTTGGCTTGATTGCCGAAGACTCGATCGCCTCACGCGCCGCGGACAACATTGCACGCCCGCCAAGCGCGTGGACATTGATCATCCATACGCCCATTTGTGCGCAAACCTTGCAGGCCTGTGCCACGGTATTCGGGATATCGTGGAATTTCAGATCGAGGAAGACATCGAAGCCGCGTTGCGTCAGGGCAGTAACGAACGCCGGTCCGGCGGCGGTGAACAATTCCTTGCCGACTTTCAATTTGCATGCGGCGGGTTCCAGCCTGTCGGCAAGAGCCGTTGCGGATCTTGCGTCCGCGTAATCCAATGCAACAATCACGCGGGAATTCATCCGGCAAATTCCCTTTCTTCGGTGCGCCTCGGCGGATAGGTTTCCCAGCCGTTGCACGCAGGACAGTGCCAATAGAATTGGCGCGCCTTGAATCCGCAGCTTTCACAGCGGTACAACGCCAGGCTGCGGGTATGCTGATGCACCAGATTCTTGATCAGCTGGAGTTCGTGGCGACGCTCGGCCGGTGCTTCCAGCAATTGTGCCTCGAGTAGTTTGTCCAATCCCAGCAGGGTTGGATTGCGCGCCAGTTCGTCTCGCACCAGACGGTAGGCGTGATCCGCGCCGCGATGATCGAGTTCGCCCTGGAAAATCACGTTCAGCAAATCCAAGGAAGGATAGTTGGCGAGATAGCCGCGCAGCAGCTGCAATCCTTCATCCTCGCGTCCGATGCTGCGGTGCGCGGCCAGGAATTTCTCCGCAACCAGGGAAATATAGGCCGGGTTCTGGCTCTCGAGGCCTTTCCAGTATTCGATTGCAGCCTGGGCCCGTCCCTCCCCCATCTCCGTGTCGCCCAGCAGAATATTCGCGCGCGCGCAGCGGCGGTTGACGCTCAGCGATTCGCTCAGATAGTCGCGAGCCTGATCCCATCTCGAATGAGTGATCTCGACTGCCGCGAGTTCACAGTAGAAATGGGCAATGTCCTTCGCGCTCGACTGGCCGGAAACCGAATCCATTTTTCGCGAAGTCTCGATCGCCTTCTTCCAGTCCTTTTCCTGTTCGAAGATTTCCAGCAGGAATTTCAATCCCTGCTGTTCGTACAGTGTGCCCTCCAGCTTGGCGAACAACTCCTCCGCCCGATCCAGCAGCCCGGCTTTCAGATAATCCTGCGCAAGTTCGTACAGCGCCGTCATTTTCTGCTCGGGCACCAGATCCGCCCGCTCGAGCAGATTCTCGTGCATCCGGATCGCACGTTCCACTTCGCCGCGGCGACGGAACAGACTGCCGAGCGCGAAGTGCAGTTCGACCGTCTGGGGATCGACCTTTACGACTTCGATAAAAGCCTCGATAGCCTTGTCGGGCTGCTCGTTCAAAAGAAAGTTGAGTCCCTTGAAATAGGATAGCGGCAGCGCGCGCGATTCCGACAACAATTGTTTGATGTCGATGCGTGCAGCAAGCCAGCCGAAGGCGAAGAACAGGGGAAATCCGAGAAGCCACCAGAACTCAAATTCCATGATTCAGACCAGACTCCAGTTCAGTGGTCCCACCGGCGTTGGTCAGAGCGCATCCACGGACGGGCCGGGTTTCGCGCGCAATTCCTTGCGCAGTTGCAGGATCTCGCGGCGCTCGCGGTAAATATAAGCGAAGCAACCCATCGCACCGGCTGCCACGCCCGCTCCAAAAAAAACCAGCACCACCAGAGCGAGCGACGCTTCCCACTGGCTGCCAAGATAGAAGCGCACGGTTACCGGGTCCGAATTCTTGAGCGCGAAGCCGAACAACAGAACGAACAGCAACAGACGAAAAGCCCAGGACAAGTAGCGCATCGGCAGGATCACCTGGATTGGTGTGGCGGCGGAGCCGGAAAGTCAGGCAAAAAAAGGCGGCACGATCTCGCGATATGCCGCCTTTCCATCATGGGCCACTGAAGCAATGCCGCCTGCCTACTGGCTCTTGAAGTCCACGCGTTCCCGCAGTTCCTTGCCCGCTTTGAAATGCGGCACATACTTCGCCGGAACGTGAACTTTGTCGCCGGATTTCGGATTGCGTCCCACGCGAGGCGGCCGGTAGTTCAGGCCGAAGCTCCCGAAGCCGCGAATTTCGATTCGATGCCCCTGGGCGAGGCTTTTCGCCATGGCGTCCAGGATCATTTTCACCGCGAGTTCGGCATCACTCGCGACCAGCTGCGGAAAGTGCGCCGCCAGCTTGGCTATCAGCTCCGACTTGGTCATGGCGCGTCCTATTGCGCAGAGTTCTTGTTATCCAGCTTGGCTTTGAGCAAGGCGCCCAGGTTGGTCGTGCCGGCGCTTGACGAAGTGTCCGCGGCGTGCTTCTGCATTGCCTCGGACTCGTCGGCCGCATCCTTGGCCTTGATCGAAAGGTTGATGTTGCGGTTCTTGCGATCGACATTGATGATCATCGCATTCACCTTGTCGCCTTCCTTCAGGTGGGTGCGGATGTCCTCGACGCGGTCCCGGGCCAGCTCGGACGCGCGCAGATAACCCTCGATGTCCACATCCAGCTGGATTACAGCCCCCTTCGCATCGATCGACTTCACGACGCCCTCAACCATGCTGCCCTTGTCGTGGCCGGCAACAAAGTTGGTGAAGGGGTCCCCTTCCAGTTGCTTGATGCCCAGCGAAATACGTTCGCGCTCGACGTCGATCGACACCACCATCGCCTCGACCTCGTCGCCCTTCTTGTAGTTGCGCACGGCCTCCTCGCCGGGAACGCTCCAGGACAGGTCCGACAAATGCACCAATCCGTCGATGCCGCCCTGCAGGCCGATGAAAATGCCGAAGTCGGTGATCGACTTGATCTGCCCGCGAACCTTGTCGCCCTTCTTGGCATTGGACGCGAATTCGTCCCATGGATTGGGTTTGCATTGTTTCATGCCCAGAGAAATGCGGCGGCGGTCTTCGTCGATCTCCAGGATCATGACTTCGACTTCGTCGCCGAGCTGCACAACACGCGAGGGATGGACGTTCTTGTTGGTCCAATCCATTTCCGACACGTGCACCAGCCCTTCGATGCCCTGCTCGATCTCGACAAAGGCGCCGTAGTCGGTCAGGTTGGAGACCTTGCCGAACAGGCGGGTCCCGGTCGGATAGCGGCGGGACAAACCCACCCAGGGATCTTCGCCAAGTTGTTTGAGTCCCAGCGAAACGCGATTCTTTTCCTGGTCGAACTTGAGAATCTTGGCAGTGACTTCGTCGCCGACATTGAGCACTTCGGAAGGGTGCTTGACCCGGCGCCATGCCAGGTCCGTGATGTGCAGCAGCCCGTCGATGCCCCCGAGGTCCACGAACGCACCATAGTCGGTGATGTTCTTGACGATACCTTTTACCACTGCGCCTTCTTGCAGGCTGGCCAGCAGCGCTTCGCGTTCGGCACCTTGCGTTTGCTCCAGCACCGCGCGACGGGAAACAACCACGTTGTTGCGCTTGCGATCGAGCTTGATGACTTTGAAATCGAGCTGCTTGCCTTCGTACGGATTGGTGTCTTTCACCGGCCGGATGTCGACCAGCGACCCCGGCAGGAAGGCGCGGATACCGTTGACCATGACAGTCAGCCCGCCTTTGACCTTGCCGTTCACCAGACCTTGCACCAGCGTGCCCTCTTCCATGGCTTTCTCGAGGTCATGCCACGCCGCCAGGCGCTTGGCTTTCTCGCGCGACAGACGGGTTTCGCCGTAACCGTCTTCCAGCGCTTCGATCGCGACGGTAACGTAATCTCCGACCTTCACCTCTACTTCGCCACGATCGTTTTTGAATTCGTCCGCCGAGATGAAACTCTCGGACTTCAAACCGGCATTGACCACGACGAAGTTCTGATCTATGCGCACAACTTCAGCTGTGATGACTTCACCGGCGCGCATCTCCTGCCGCGAAAGGCTTTCCTCGAAGAGCGCGGCAAAACTATTTTCGTTGATGGGAGAAGCGGGGGTCTGGGATTCAGTTTTCATGAGCAAGGGGTGGGACTCGCGGAAAAACCGTTACATCTAACGGGTTGGTTAGTCTGCCCAACCACAGCGGAAAAAATTCCCTCAGGCTGCAGGTGAAGCCGGCAGAAGCGGGCAATTCGTTCAGCGGGTTGGGGCCTTGCGCGACGCCGATTCGAACCACTGGAGTATCTGGGCAACGACTTCTTGTATGGAAAGCCCAGTGGTATCAATAATTTGTGCGTCAACGCTCTTTTGCAGGGGCGCCACGCTACGCTCACTGTCGCGCGCATCGCGTAGGCGAATGTCCTGCAAAAGGGTCGACAGGTTAGCATCGAAACCTTTTTCTATCAACTGTTTATGGCGGCGCCGAGCGCGCTCCTCGGCGGAGGCGGTCAGGAACACTTTTAGCTGCGCATCCGGGAACACGACCGATGCCATATCGCGTCCCTCCGCGACCAGTCCCGGAGAGCGCCGAAAAGCTTGCTGGCGTCGCATAAGCCCCTGACGCACCGACGGAATGGACGCGACTTCCGACGCAGCGGCGGATACCGCTTCCGCACGGATCATTTCAGTCACATCCATCCCGCTCAACAGGATCCTGTCCTGGGTAAAGTGAGCAGGAAGTTTGGCGGCGATTTCTCCCAGCGAATCTGCGTCTTTCAGGTCGGTCTTGTCGCGCAGCGCGGTCAACGCGACAAGCCTGTAAAGCGATCCGCTATCGAGATAGTGGAAGCCAAGGCGTTCAGCAACGCGCTGGGCTACCGCGCCCTTTCCCGAAGCCGAAGGCCCGTCGATGGCAACGACCGGGGCTCTGGAATTCCAGGTGACTTCGGCAAACCTCTCGAAGAAGTCGGGGAAAGTTTTTGCCACGCACTTCGGGTCGTTGACTCGCACTGCTACGCCACCGAGTGCCGCGAGGGAAAAACACATCGCGATGCGGTGGTCGTCATAAGTATCGAACGCGACGCCGTTGGCAAGCCGCGAACCCGGTGGCGGTGTTACCGCGAGGAAATCCTGCCCTTCTTCCACGCGCGCGCCGAGTTTGCGCAGTTCTGTGGCCATTGCGGCTATGCGGTCAGTCTCCTTCACGCGCCAACTGCCGATGTTGCGCAGCCGGCTGGTGCCATCGGCGAACAGCGCCGTGACGGCCAGCGTCATGGCAGCGTCGGGCATGGCGTTCAAGTCCAGGTCGAAAGCGCGGAGTCGTCCAGTGGAGGGTCCCGCAGCTTCAATCCAGTTGTCGCTCATTTCAATGCGCGCGCCCATTCTGGCCAGAGCATTGGCGAAGCCAACATCGCCCTGAATGCTTGCGCGGCCCACACCGGCAACGCGGACCGGCCCGCCGCCGATGGCGCCGGCGGCGAGAAAATAGGATGCGCCAGACGCATCCCCTTCGACAAAAATCTCGCCCGGACTGACCAGTTTGCTCTGTGCCGGAATCGTGAACGCCGACCAGCCGTCCCGTTCGATCGCCACGCCAAAACGCGCCAGCAGATTGAGGGTGATGTCGATATACGGCTTGGAGATCAATTCACCGCTCACCTTTATGGTGATGCACCGTCCGGCGAGCGGGAGCGCCATCAGCAGTGCCGTCAAAAACTGGCTGGAAACATCACCGCGCACCTTGACTTCGGAGGCGCTGCCGAGCACGGCGGGCCGGATTTCCAGCGGCGGGTATCCGTCGTTTCCGAGATAGCGGATGTCGGCACCCAGACTGCGCAACGCATCCACCAAATCGCCGATCGGACGCTCATGCATCCTCGCCACGCCGGAGAGCTTGTAGTGGCCGCCGCATATCGCCAATGCTGCCGTCAGTGGCCGGAACGCGGTACCGGCGTTGCCAAGGAACAAGTCTGCCTCCTTGACGGGCAACGTGCCCCCGCATCCCTCGACCTCCACCAATTCCCCGCCGGTTCGTATTACTTTTATGCCCAGCAGGCCCAATGCTTCGAGCATGCGCTCGACGTCGTCGGATGCCAGCAGATCGTGAATTCGCGTGCGCCCTTTGGCGAGCGCCGCCAGAAGCAGAATGCGGTTGGAAATGCTTTTGGACCCGGGCAGACGCACCGTGCCCCCGGCGTGGTCGAGCGGACCAAGAGTGATATGCTCGGGATAGGCATGCATTGTCAGAAGGTTTCCGGCTTCACGAATCCTGCCGCAGCCACGCATTGCGAGCATCGCGCGCGCTTTGGAATATCTTGCCGAGCTGCTCCGTATCTGCGTTGCGGATCAGCAGCGCAAGGTGCGTCAATTGCTCCTGGTAACGGCTTATATCCGCGAGCAACGCATCGCGATTCGCGGTCGCGATGTCCCGCCACATCTCGGGGGAACTGCTGGCGATGCGGGTGAAATCGCGAAAACCGCCAGCCGCAAAACTGAACAACTCTTGCGCATCTGGACGCGTCGCGATCATGTGCACCAGCGTATAGGCGAGCATGTGAGGCAAATGGCTGACGGCCGCAAAGACCTGGTCGTGATGGGCGGGTGACATGCGGCTGACCCGTGCGCCGCATACTTTCCACATGGACTCGATCCGATCGATGGCTGCGGCATGGTTTTCCGGCAATGGGGTCAGGACTACATTTTTGTCCACGAACAGCCTGGCGTTGGCCGCATCCACGCCGGTCAGTTCGGCACCTGCGATGGGATGGGCCGGTACCGCCCGCGCCAGATGCGAAGGCAAATATCTCCGAACAGCTGCAACGTAGTCCATCTTGGTGCTGCCGGCATCGGTCACCAACGTCGGGCCTTTCACGGAGCCAGCCAATGTGGACAGCACACTCTCGTTCTGCTGGACCGGCACCGCCAGCAATACGATGTCGGCATTGCGGCATGCAGCGGCGACATCATCACTGGCTTCGTCGATGACCCGTAATTCGAGGGCGCGCTCGATGTTGGCGCGCCCGCGTCCGACCCCCACGATGTGCCGTGCCCGTCCTGCCCGCCTGAGCGCGGCCGCAACCGAGCCGCCGATCAAGCCGACCCCGATTACAACCAGTTTGTCGCAGTTGAATTCGCTCAAGAAAGATGCGCACTGCAGCAGGAAGCTCTCATCGTACTCACTTCAGTACGATTGCGAGCGCCGCCAGGAAGCGCTCATTCTCGGATTCGGTACCGATGGTCACCCGAAGGTATTCCGGCAGGCCATAGGAAGCAATCGGCCGCACGATGATCCCATGCTTGAGCAGGCGGTTGAAAACTTCCGCGCCCTTGCCGACCTTCACGCAGACGAAATTGGCATGCGAAGGAATCCATGAAAGCCCGAGCCGCAGGAACCCATCGGTCAGCGTTTGCATGCCGCGTTTGTTGAGCAGGTAGCTTTGCTCCACGAATTCGTCGTCGAACAGCGCCGCGGCGGCGGCGGTCTGGGCGATATCGCTGACATTGAAAGGTTGGCGCACCCGGTTCATCAGATCGGCGACCTGCGCATGGGCGAATCCATATCCCACTCGTAGTCCGGCCAGTCCATAGGCTTTCGAAAACGTGCGGGACACGACCAGGTTGGGAAATTCACCGCTCCAACTCGCCGCGTCGCTGCGAAGATCGGCGTCCAGGTACTCGTTGTACGCCTCGTCCAGAACGACCAGAACGTCCGCTGGAATTTTCTCCAGGAATTCACGGATCGCCTGCGGCGGCAGCCAGGTGCCGGTCGGATTGTTCGGGTTGGCGACAAAGACCACTCGCGTATCGCCGCGGATAGCCTTCGCCATGCCGTCGAGGTCATGACCATGATCGCGCGCCGGCACGACAATGCCCGTCGCGCCGGTGGCTTGCGTTGCAAGCGGATAAACCGCGAATGCGTGCTCCGAATACACGGCGGAAGTACCGGGCGCCAGAAATGCTCGCGCTGCCATTTCCAGCACGTCGTTTGAACCGTTGCCCAACACAATTCGGCTGGCTGACAATCCGTATCGCTTCGCGAGCGCCTCCTTCAGCGCAAAACCATTGCCATCGGGATAGCGCCCGGCTTCGCCGATAGCAAGATGCATAGCCGCGATCGCCTTGGGGCTGGCGCCGCGCGGATTTTCATTCGATGCAAGCTTGACGATGCTGCCTTCCGGCAGACCCATCTCGCGCGCCAGTTCGGAAATCGGCTTGCCCGGCTGATACGGCGCTATTGCGCGAACATACCCGGGAGCGCGGTCGCAGACGTCGATGGTTTCCTGCAGCGGTGTGAGGACTTTCATTGCACGGCGGCCGGGTAGGAGCCCAGGATCTTCAGAAACGCCGCCAAACCGCGCATTTCTTCGAGAGCTCGCGCTACATGCGCGTCACTCTGGTGGCCCTCCATATCCAGAAAGAATACGTATTCCCACAATCCGGTACGCGACGGACGCGATTCCAGCCGCGTCATGCTCACGCGATTGGCCGCCAGGGGAGTCA
>Ga0207689_10000075_pt1 | contig 80691 bp, 76 predicted proteins | sample KBSMisM52_FD_184312 | JGI IMG/M metagenome (GOLD analysis project Ga0207689, IMG submission 184312) | Miscanthus rhizosphere microbial communities from Kellogg Biological Station, Michigan, USA - KBS Miscanthus M5-2 (SPAdes) (version 2) | ecosystem: Host-associated > Plants > Roots >...
CCAGAACGCCGACTACATCTTCGGCAACCTCAAAGGATTCGTCATGAAGAATGGCGAACGAGTTCGCTGGTATGTACTCGGCATGGGCAACGAGGTGGACAACCATTCGGCCCACTGGCACGGGAAGACGGTTACCGTCGGGACCGCCGTTGCCGCGCGGCGCACCGATGTCGTCGAGCTCATGCCCGCGAGCATGGTGACCGCAGACATGAACGCGGACAATCCCGGCGAATGGATGTACCACTGCCACGTGGCCGACCATATCAATGCGGGCATGATGACTACTTATCTGATCGCGCCCTGAAAGCGACGGGAGGTACCGCGCAGAGAGCCAGCGCCAGGGTAAGCCGGCGACAACAGCCCTTCGGCCAGCATGTTGCGGCGAGTTGCGTAAACTGCGCGTTTGCCGCGGCCACGCCGGTCGCAGCGTCGACCCTCTGGATTCGCCCATGAAAGCAACGCCTCGAAAACGGAAAATCCGACCCCCTGTACTCGACCGGCCCGACCGCGACGAGGCACTGAAGGCGGTACGGACGCTGATCCGCTGGGCCGGCGACGACCCGGATCGCGAGGGATTGATCGAAACGCCGGATCGCGTCGTGCGCTCGTACGAGGAATTCTTTTCCGGCTACGGGCAGGACCCCGCCGAGGTCCTGGCGAAGACGTTCTCGGAAGTGGACGGCTACGACGAGATGATCGTGATGAACGATATCCGCTTCGAGAGCCATTGCGAGCACCACATGGTCCCGATCATCGGCAAGGCGCATATCGGCTATCTGCCCGACCATCGCGTCGTTGGTATCTCCAAGCTCGCGCGACTCGTGGAGGTCTACGCGCGCCGGCTGCAAATCCAGGAAAAGATGACCGTGCAAATCGCCGACACGCTGCAGCAGGTGTTGCGGCCCAAGGGCGTGGCCGTGGTCATCGAAGCCGCGCACCAGTGCATGACTACGCGCGGCGTCCACAAGCCGGGCGCGACACTGGTGACCAGCCGCATGCTGGGCGCGTTTCGCGATGACCCGACGACGCGGCGCGAGTTCCTGGCCATCATCGGACGCAGCAGCAGAGAGCTCGCCAATACGTAGCGGCAGAGCGCACGCAAGGGTGCGCATCGACAACGACGGCGAGACTGCGGTCTTCGTGACTCCGGTTTGCTGCCGTTCAACCAGGCGATTCCGCCGCCGGATCCGCGAGTGTGGCGAGTTCCGCTGCATCGGTGAAGACGAGCGATTCCGAGTTCACGCAATGGCGCTGCCGGGTCGGCGCGGGCCCGTCGGGAAACACATGGCCGAGGTGCGCGTCACAGCGCGCGCACAGGATCTCGGTACGGCGCATGCCGTAGCTGCGATCTTCGTGCGTGACGACGTTCTCGCCGGCCACGGGCTGGAAGAAGCTCGGCCAGCCGGTGCCCGATTCGAACTTCGCCGCCGACGAAAAGAGCGGCAGCCCGCAGCACACACACGCATAAACGCCCTCGCGCTTGTTGTCGAGCAGCGTTCCGCAGAACGGCCGCTCGGTGCCTTTGCCCCGCGCGACCTCGAATTGCTCCTGCGTAAGCTGCGCGCGCCATTGCGCGTCGGTCTTGACGATATGCGCGACCTCGACGGGACCGACGAGCTGGCCCTGCCGGTTGAAAACCCTGACCTTCATCATCGCCTCCTCGGGAATTATTTCACACCCAGCCAAGCACACCGACTACCGCGCCCGCGACGATCATCCACAGCATGTGAATGCGCGTGCGCCACACGAGGAGCGCGGCAGCCGCCGTCACGACGAAGTGGGCGACGCCGGGCGTGTCGATCGAAAGGATCCAGCCGGTCACCAGCAGCAGCGCGATGGTGATCGGCGTCAGGCCCGCCTTGAACGCCTGCACGCCGCGCCAATGCTGGCGCGCATGGCCCCAGCGCGCCGCCGCGTACGCGAGCGTCGTCGACGGCAGCATGATGCCCAGCAACGTAGCGGCCGCCCCCATCCACCCGCCCGCCTGGTAGCCCATCACGGCGACGAACAGCACATTGGGACCGGGTGCGGACTGCGCGATCGCGATCGATGCATTGAATTGGGCATCCGTCAGCAGGCCGAGCTGCCCCACCATCAGGCGGTGCATTTCCGGGGCGACGCTGATCGCGCCCCCCACCGCAAGCAGCGACAGCACGAGGAAATGCCCGAACACCGTCAGCCACGTGGAAACTTCCGGCGAAAGGGTCATGACATGTCCGCCGAAGGCGGCTCTTCCGCGACCACCTTGGTGCGGACTCGCAGCCACGCGGCCGCGCAGGCAACCGTGCCCAGGCTGAGCAGCACCCACACCAGCGGGTAGCGCAGCAGCGCGACGAGGACGAAGGTCGCCGCGCCGAAGGCGACGCATAGGGGAAGCCCCATGGGATTGCGCCGCAGCGCGGGTGCGAGCTTGAATGCCGTGCCGATGATGAGGCCCGCCGCGACGGCTCCCATGCCGTGCAGCGCGCCGGCCACGACCGGGTTCGCCGCGAACTTCACGTACAGCACCGCGAGCGCCATCACGATCAGCAAGGGAACCGTCATCATTCCGCCGAGCGCCGCGAATGCGCCGCGCCACCCGAAGAACCGGTCGCCGATCATCAGCGCGAGATTGCAGACGTTGGGACCGGGCAGCACCTGCCCGACCGCCAGCAGCTCGAGGAAGTCTTCCTTGGTCACCCACCGCTTGTCCTCGCACAGCACGCGTTGCGCCACGGCGAGCACGCCGCCAAACCCCTGCAGCGCAAGCCAGGTGAAGCTGAGAAAGAGGTCGGAGGGCGAAGCCGGGCGACGCAGTGCTGCGGAGTCCGTCACGACTTGGCGGCACGCCTGAACTTGTGCAGCAGCGGTTCGGTATAGCCGTTGGGCTGCTCGCGTCCCTCGAAGACCAGCGCGCATGCCGCCTGGAAGGCAAGCGACTTCTTGAACTTCGGCGCCATCGGGTGGTAGAAGGGATCGCCGGCGTTCTGCTGATCGACGACTTTCGCCATGCGCTCGAACGCCTCCTGCACTTGCGCCTTGGTCACGATCCCGTGCCGCAGCCAGTTCGCGATGTGCTGGCTGGAAATGCGCAGCGTCGCGCGGTCTTCCATGAGCGCGACGTTGTTGATGTCGGGCACTTTCGAGCACCCCACCCCCTGGTCGACCCAGCGCACCACGTAACCGAGGATGCCTTGCGCATTGTTGTCCACTTCGCGGCGCACGTCGTCGGCCGACCACGCGGGCTGCGCGACCACAGGCACGGTGAGCAATCCCTCCAGCAGCGCCTCCTCGGCATCGTCGCGCTGCAATTTCTCCGCGTCGCGGATGGTTTTTTCCATCCCTCGCTGGACGGCCTGCACATCGACGTCGTGATAGTGCAACGCGTGCAGCGTCGCCGCGGTCGGCGACGGGACCCACGCGGTATTCGCGCCGGCCTTCGGATGCGCGACCTTCTGCTCGAGCATCGCCGCCATCAGGTCGGGCATCGCCCACATCCCTTTGCCGATTTGCGCGCGCCCGCGCAGACCCGAGCGGAGGCCGATCCGCACGTTGCTCTTCTCGTAGGCATCGATCCATGCCGACGATTTCATGTCGCCCTTGCGCAGCATCGGCCCGGCTTCCATCGCCGTATGCATCTCGTCACCGGTGCGGTCGAGAAATCCGGTATTGATGAACGCCACGCGCGCCGCGGTCGCCGCGATGCATGCCTTCAGGTTGACGCTGGTGCGGCGTTCCTCGTCCATGATCCCCATCTTGAGCGTGTTCCGCGGCAAGCCGAGCAGATCCTCGACGCGCGCGAACAGCTCGTCGGCGAACGCCACTTCCTGCGGGCCGTGCATCTTCGGCTTGACGATGTAGATCGAGCCGGTGCGCGAGTTCATCCGCAGCGCGAGATCGTGCATCGCGGCGAGGCTCGTGATCACTGCGTCGAGGATGCCCTCCGGGATCTCGTTGCCCTGGCGGTCGAGAATCGACGGGTTGGTCATCAGGTGGCCGACGTTGCGGACGAACATCAACGAGCGACCCGGCAACGTGAGCGTCGCGCCACTGCCGGTGGTGTACGTGCGGTCCGGATTGAGGCGGCGGGTGAACGTCTTGCCGCCTTTGGCTACCTGCTCGCTCAACTCGCCTTTCATGAGTCCCAGCCAATTGCGATAGATCGCGACCTTGTCGTCGGCGTCGACCGCGGCCACCGAATCCTCGCAATCCATGATCGTGGTCAGCGCCGCTTCGAGCAGCATGTCCTTGATGCCTGCGGGATCGATCTTGCCGATGGCGCTGCGGCGATCGACCTCGAGTTCGAAGTGGAGGCCGTGATTGGCAAGCAGGACGGCCGAAGGCGCATCGGGCTCCCCTTGATAGCCCAGGAATTGCGTCGGCTGCGCGAGGCTGCGTCGTCCCTGCTTCGTTTCCACGACCAGCTGGCCGTCTTTCACGTGGTATGCGGTGGCGTCCGCGTGCGAAGCGCCGGCAAGGGGCGCGGCGCGATCGAGAAACGCCCGTGCGCGCGCAATGACCGCCTTGCCGCGGACTTCGTTGAACGTCGCGCCTTTCGCGCCGGCAGTCTCGGGGATGGCATCGGTGCCGTACAACGCATCGTACAAGCTGCCCCAGCGGGCGTTGGCCGCATTCAATGCATAGCGTGCATTGGACACGGGCACCACCAGTTGCGGGCCGGCCTGCTCGGCGATCTCGCGGTCGACGTTCGTCGTGGTCGCCTGGACGTGCGTGGGCGGCGGCACCAGATAACCGATGCGCTCGAGAAAGTCGCGATAACCGCTCATGTCGCGGATCGGACCTGGATGTGCGCGATGCCATCCATCCAGCTCCTGTTGCAGCCGATCGCGCTCTGCCAGCAGCGCACGGTTCTTCGGCGCCAACTCGTCGACCAGCGCGGCGAAGCCTTTCCAGAAGGGCTCGCTCTCGACACCGGTGCCGGGCAACAGTTCGTCGTTGATGAAACGGTCGAGATTGTCCGCAACTTGCAGACCGTGCCGATTGATACGCTCACTCACCATGCTCTCCCGCTGCTCGACCGTGGGTGTTCCGATGTGTTCGTTGAAGCATGCAAGCGACGGATTGGACGGATTGCGATGCGTCCTCCATTTTAGCGCGCGGCGTCTCTCGCCTCGACGTGACGCGCAAACAAGCGCGAGAACCAAATTGGTGCGGACCGCCCAGGGCCGCGGGCATAATGCTCACATCGACGACGCTGCCAGCTCGGCGTCGCCCATCGACAGGTTTGCGAAAGGCGCCAATGGGGCTTTCCGTCAGCGGGACCGTGCCATGGAAGTGATGATCGTCGGGGCCGGCATCGGAGGACTGACGCTGGCCCTGATGTTGCATCGCGCCGGCATTCCCGCGCGGGTGTTCGAGGCGGCGACGGAGCTGCGCCCGCTCGGCGCCGGGATCAACGTGTTGCCGCACGCGAGCGCGGAACTCTCCGCGTTGGAACTCGAGGACGCATTGACCAGCGTCGGCGTCGAAACCCGCGAAGCAGTGTTCTACAATCGATTCGGTCAGCTCATTTTCCGCGAGCCGCTCGGGCGCAGCGCCGGTTATGCGTCGCCACAGGTTTCGCTACACCGCGGCGATCTGCAGAAGGTCTTGCTGGACGCGTGCGTGCGCCGTATCGGCGCCGACCGCATCCACATGGGCTGGCAGTGCTCCCATTTCAGCCAGAACGGCCGCGGGATTACCCTTCACTTTACCGATCCGGCGACCGGCGCTGCGCGTGCATCGCAGCGCGCCGATGTGGCGGTCGGCTGCGACGGTCTGCATTCGGTGCTTCGCAAGCAGCTGCATCCGCACGAAGGCGAGCCACGCTACTCCGGCGTGAACATGTGGCGCGGCGTCACCGCATGGGAACCGTTTCTGTCGGGGGCCAGCATGGTGCGTGCAGGATGGCTGACGCATGGCAAGATGGTCATCTACCCGATTCGCAACAACATCGACGCCGCCGGCCGGCAGCTCGTCAACTGGGTCGCGGAAATCGAAACGCCGAAGCACCGGGAGAAGCGCGACTGGAACCGGCCCGGCAACCTCGCGGACTTCATCGACAGCTACGCGGACTGGCACTTCGAATGGCTGGACGTGCCCGCGATGATTCGCGCGACCGAGCCGATCCTCGAATTTCCGATGATCGATCAGGATCCGCTGCCCTGGTGGACGCAAGGACGGGTGACGCTGCTCGGCGACGCCGCGCATCCCATGCTGCCGCGCGGCTCGAACGGCGCCGGCCAGGCCGTTCTGGACGCGCGCGCGCTCGCCGACACGCTGGTGCTGCACCGCGACCACCCCGCCGCGGCGTTGAAGGCGTACGAATCCAGGCGGCTGCCGGCCACTACCCGCGTCGTCCTGGCGAACCGCGAGAATCCGCCCGACGCGATTATCCGCGAGGTGTATTTGCGTATCGGCGACCGGCCGTTCGCGCGCATCCAGGACGTCATCAGCGACGACGAGTTGCGAGCGATCTCGGACAGTTACAAACGCATTGCGCAATACGACCAGGCGGCGCTGCGGCGTTGACACCGAACCCATCGTATCCAAGGACAGAGGCCGGCATGAACGAGCAGCGCATCGCAATCGCAGGATACTGGTGCAAGATCATCGCGGTCGTGTGCGGACTCGCGAGCGGACTCGCCGCGGCGCAGGAAACGTACCCGGCTAAGCCGGTCCGGATTGTCGTGCCCTTCACGCCGGGCACGGGTATCGACATTCTCGCGCGCTCGCTCGGCCAGAAGATGGGCGACGACTGGAAGGTCGGCGTCGTAGTCGAAAACAGGCCCGGCGCGAGCGGCAACATCGGCACCGAAGCGGTCGCGAAGTCGGCCCCCGACGGCTACACGCTGCTGATGACCGCCAGCACGTTCATCATGAACCGCAGCCTGTTCAAATCGATCCCGTACGACCCCATCGCCGATTTTGCCCCGGTGGCCCCGCTCGCCATCGGACAGCTGGCGCTGGTGACCAATCCCTCGGTGAAGGCGCGGACCGTCAAGGAATTCGTCGCGCTCGCCAAGGAGTCACCCGGCGCGATGACCTACGGGTCTCCGGGCAACGGGACCCCGCACCACCTGGCCATGGAACTGTTGAAGGCGACCATGGGCATCAACTTGCTGCACGTCCCGTACAAGGGAACGGCGGGCGCCACGCAGGATCTGCTCGGCGGTCAGATCAGCGCGATGTTCCTGCCGGTGCACGTGGCGTTGCCGCTCGTCACGGCGGGCAAGCTCAACATGCTGGCCGCCGGCGGCACGCAGCGCACGGCGGTCACGCCCGACGTGCCTTCGCTGGCCGAAGCGGTGGGTGTCCGCGATATCGATACCGATATCTGGTACGGGCTGTTTGCGCCCGCGCGCACGCCACCGGCGGTCATCGGCACGCTCAATCGGACGGTGAACAAGCTGCTCAAGAATCCCGAAGTGGCCGACGCACTGGAAAAGCAGGGCTTGCAGCCCACTGGCGGAACCGAGGAGCAACTGGATCGGATGACCAGGACCGACCTCGAGCGCTGGGCCAAGGTCGTCCGCGACGCCAAAATCCAGCCTGATTGACGCCATCGGACGGCGGTCATCGACGCGACCGCCGGAACCTCGGCCCGCGTAAGCCTGACCAACGGTGAGGCGGTGGTCCAATGGGCGCGAGCGTCGCGTCCCGTGGTGACGCCCCCTCAAACCAAAACAGGAGAAACGACGATGGCGAATCCTTTTGTGCATGTCGAGCTCAGCACCACCGATCTGCCCAAGGCGCGGGCATTCTACAGCCAGCTCTTCGACTGGAAGCTCGAGGACATGTCGATGGACGACGGCACCTACACGCTGATCAATGTCGGCGAAGGCACGGGTGGCGGCATGATGACGACCCCGCCCGGCGGACCCACGGCCTGGCTGCCCTATGTGCTGGTCGACAACGTCGCCGCCGCGACGAAAAAGGCGAAATCTCTTGGCGCGACGGTGATGAAGGACGTCACCGAAGTGAAGGGGATGGGCTCCTTCAGCATCCTCGTCGATCCAACCGGCGCAATGATCGCATTGTGGGAAGCCAAGGCACGCCAGTCCGGCACCTAGACCGGGTGCATGCAGGCGTTGTCCTACCCGTAATACCAAATCCCGCTGATGCACGGTTCGTCGGCATCCGCCGACGATGACCAATGACTTCGCGTTCCCCAAGGAATCCTGCGGCGTCGTGACTCTACGCGCGGCGCGTTGTACTCGGCACCATGAATCATTCGATCCCCGGAGGAAAAACACCATGAAGATCCGCGAAATAATGACGCGCGACGTGCGCGTGGCCTCGCCTGACGACACGCTGCAGCTCGCCGCGCAATTGATGGAAAAGGACGACTTCGGCGCGTTGCCGGTTGGCGAGAACGACCGGTTGGTCGGTATGTTGAGCGACCGCGACATCGTGATCCGTGCGGTGGCGCGCGGCCTGCCTCCCGCTCAAACCAAAGTGCGCGACGTCATGTCGACCGACATCAAGTATGTCTATGAGGACGAGTCGGTCGAGGAGGTGGCGCGCAACATGAGCGAGTTGCAGGTGCGGCGCCTGCCGGTCGTGAACCGGGACAAGCGGCTGGTCGGCATCGTCTCGCTGGGCGATCTCGCGGTCACGGAGCCGAAGCCCGCCGGCGATGCGCTCAAATCGATTTCGCAGCCAACGCATCATTAAGCTCGCCCAGGAGGTAACCATGCCTGAAAAGATCACGCTCCGGCGCGCAAAGCGAGACGCCAGCGAAGGCAAGGCGCCCTCGACGCAGGCCGGCGAATTCGTCCGCGAGGAAATTCACCACATCCGCGAGGGCAAGCACGGCGCCCGCTCCGCCAAGCAGGCCATCGCCATCGGATTGTCGAAGGCGCGCAAGGCCGGGGTCGCGCTGCCGCCCAAGCCGGGCGCCAAATCCGCCGCGCACGATGGCCGGAAACGGGCCCCCAGCAGCGAGACGTCGGCAACGCGCTCGCGAGCCACGCTTTCCGCTTTGAAGAAGGAGCCCAAGGCAGCGGCTTCGCACACGGCGCTGGCTCGCCAGGCTCACAAGAGTGCCGTCAAGCGAGGGCCATCCAATCTGCACGCCGCCGCGATGAAGGCGGTCGCGACGAAGGGTGCAGCCGGACTTCACCGCGCCGCCAAGAAGGCGGCCGCGACGCGCAGGCATGCCCACTGAATGCACGGGCTCTGCGCTTGTTCATTCATATTCAACCAGGAAACTGCAATGGTCACACCCACTAGCGATGCTCTGCTCGATCCCGCCCTCCGGGCCAGCCCGCGCGCGCCGGATTTCGATTATTGGAACGACAAGCAAGGCCCCGGGCCGCGGCTGATGGGGGCAAGCACGTTGCAGGGCGAGGATGTCCGCAACTTGAAGGACGAGAAGCTGGGCGACATCAAGGAGATCATGATCGACGTGCCGACCGGCCGCGTGGCCTATGCCGTGCTGTCGGTCGGCGGAATGTTCGGCCTGGGCAACAAGCTGTTCGCCATCCCCTGGAGCGCACTGGAGCTCGATACCGGAAACAAGTGCTTCCGCATGGACGCCGAAAAGGAGGTGTTCAAGAACGCGCCGGGATTCGACAAGGACGCGTGGCCGACGATGGCCGACGAATCGTGGGCGCGGACCGTCCACGTGTACTACGGCGCGATTCCCTATTGGGAGTAGCGCTGGCAATTGCGCGATGGCGCGCAGCGTTCAAAGGAGGTCCATCAATGACTGCGATACGCAGACTTTCCGCGGCATTTTCGGCAGGCGCGATTGCAATCGGGCTGGCGAGCGCGGCATTTGGCCAGGCCGACAATACCAATTCGCTGATCGCACCAGCCCAGGTGCCGGATTATTCGCAGAGTGATCCGTACGGCGCGTCGCGCCAGGCGTGGCAACGAGAGTACCCCAGGAGTCGGCTGACCCCATATGAGGCGGAGCGAATGTACGGGTACCCGTACCCCTACGGGTACTACTACCCACATGCGTACCCCTATGGGTACCCAGCCCCGGTCGACCAAGGGACTGTCCTGGTTGATCCCTACCAAAGGTCGCCTCGCTATTTTGGCGGCCCGGGACTCGCCGCCGGACACGATTCCAACCCCAACGATTACGAAACGGGCATCTATAACCCCAAGCCGTAATGGGATAGCGCGCCCGCCTTGCGGCGGGCGCGCGCCAGCGCAGTCGTTCCTGGCGTCACCGATTCACATCAGGGAGGAAACATGACGATGGTCGTAGGCATGTTCGACAGCCTGGTCGAAGTGCAGCGCACGGTCGCGGAGCTCATCGATGCCGGGTATCCCCGCAACACGATCAGCATCGTGGTTCGCGACGCTCACCTCGATGCCCCGGCAATGCACGAGGATTTCGAATTGGCAGCGAGCGATGACGGACAATCGCACAGCCACGGGCCGCCAGGCGCCGCCGCTGCAGTCGATGTGGCCAAGAAGGCCAAAGTCCTTGCCGGCGGCCCGTTGGCGACGCTGCTGCGGCAGTCCTCGCTCGAGCATCCCGAAGGACCGGTGGTGCGCGCGCTGATATCGGCGGGACTCGGCCTCACGAGCGCACGATACTTCGCTGACGCCATCCGCCACGGCGCCGTGATGATCGCCGTTCATTGCGAGGACCGCTACGTCCGCGATACGCGCGATCTGCTCGACGCCCATGCGACCCATTCGCAAAACTACTACCAACCGCGCCGAGGGGACTCGCGGCCGCCTGCCAGCGCGTCGTAACGCGATCGACGCGCCAGCGCTCTAACCCTTCGCTCCCGCCTGCTTGGCGGCGTGGTGCGCGACGGCGAACGCGCGGCTCTCGTCGTGGGCGTATTCCTCATAGGCATTGTTGAAGGCCTTGAGAAAAGCCTCCTTCTGGTGCGGCGTGTACTGATCGGTCTGCGCCTTGGGCAGTTCCGAAATGTCGCGGTACGGCATGGCAAACCTCCGGACGCGGGCTGAGGGCCTTTAGCTTCGCTGTTGCGAATGCTTAGCCGAAGCGGACGATCGCCCAACCTCATGTAGGACGAAGACCGTGCAACGACACCCTTGGCGGAACCTTCCCAACGCGATCACGCTGTTGCGGCTTGGCCTGGTTCCGGTCATGGCGTTTTTCGCCGCATCCGGGGCCTACGCGATCGCGCTGCCGATTTTCCTGGTCGCCGCGGTGAGCGACCTTGCCGACGGCTATATCGCGCGAAGACTCAAGGTGGTGTCGAGTCTGGGCGCACTGCTCGATCCCGTCGCCGACAAGCTCAGCATGTTCGTCGCGACCGTGGTGCTCGCCTGGCAGGACCTGCTGCCGATCTGGCTCGCGGCCGCAATCATCGGCCGCGACATCGTCATCGTGGTGGGCGCGATTGCCTACCGGCTGGCGCGCGGGCGCCTTCAGATCAAGCCGACGCGCCTGTCCAAGGTGAACACATTCCTCGAATTCGCCGTACTGCTGCTCGTCATGGCGATCGCCGCGGGCTGGATCGACACCGGCATGTGGATCAGGATCCTGTTCGCCATCGTCTTCGGCACCGTGCTGGCCTCCGGCACCCAGTACGTCTGGCGATGGGGCCGCAAGGCGATGGCGCAGCCGCGAACCCGCTAGCGGCTGTTGCAAAGGCCGACGAATCGTTCTCATCCGCCTCATTCCGAAGCGAAGCGAGGAATCTGTTTTTGGCAAACCACTGACTTAGTTGGGAAGCAGATTTATCGCTACGCTCGAAATGAGGCTGAGAAGAGGTGAGCGCGCGATTTTCAACAGCCCGCTAGCGGGCCGCCGGCCCGACCATCTTCCAGCGCCTGGCAACCAACAGCCGCAATTTTTTGCACTCCCTCTCGGCCAGCTCCGCGGCTTGCGCCTTCAACGCGGCTTCCAGCTCGTCGAGCGCGGTGCGCGAGCGCGCGGCATCAAGCTGGTTCTTCAGCACATAGAAAAGCGCCGAGTATTCGCCACGCAACTCATGGATCACCGGAAACGACATCCGGTGGATCGCCGACGGCCCGAGTCTCAGGAGTGCCTGGCGATGCTCGGGTGTTCCATACCCTTTGTGCGCGGCAAAACCATAGCCCGGGTGCTCGCGGTCGAGCGCTTCCATCATGGCGTCGCGCTCGGTCTTGGCGACGATCGAGGCGGCGGCAATCGTGAAATTGATGCCGTCGCCCTTGTTGAACATGTTCTGCGGGACCTCGACGCCGGGCACGGTGCGCGCGTCCACCAGCACATGCTGCGGAGGCCGTGGCAGCGCTTCGACCGCACGCCGCATCGCGAGCAGTCCGGCGTGGTAGATGTTGATGCGGTCGATCTCCTCGACCGAGGCCATGCCGATGCCAATGCCGGAAGCCTTGGCGCGAATCTCCAGCGCGAGCCGCGCGCGCGTGGCAGCGTCGAGGCGCTTGGAGTCGTCGACGCCGGCGATGTCGGTTTGCGGCGGAAACACGACGGCCGCGGCAACCACCGGCCCCGCCAACGGCCCGATCCCCACTTCGTCGACGCCGGCAATGTCGCGCACGCCGGATCTCCACAACACGAGCTCGAAGTGCCGCATGGAGGCAAGGCGCAGGCGCTCGTCGCGTTCGCGCTCGAAGCGTTTCTTGAGTGCCGTGTACAGGTGGCGCACGCCCTGCCGGGGATCGCGCTGGAGCCGGCTCAACAATTGTGCCGAGATCGTCTCCTTGCCTTCAACGTAACGCTGCCGGATCTCGTCGATCGAAAATTCGTCCACGCCGCGTGGCATACGCTATCGGTCTCCGCAGGAATCGGCGCGCGGAAACGGGCGTGGTTCCGGCGCCGCGCATTAATTTAGCACAGCCCCGGTTCCGCTATCGCAGCGCCTGCTCGATGTCCGCCATCAGATCGTCGACGTCCTCGATGCCGACGGACAGTCGCACCAGGCTGTCGTCGATCCCCAGGGAGCCGCGAATTTCCGCCGGCAACGAAGCGTGCGTCATGATCGCCGGGTGCTCGGCGAGGCTTTCGACGCCGCCCAGGCTCTCCGCACACACGAAAATCTGCAGCCGCTCGAGAAAGCGGCGCGCATCGTCGAGGCCGCCGCGCAGCACCATGGTGACCATCCCGCCAAAAGCCTTCATCTGCCGGCGGGCCAGCGCATGCTGCGGATGATCCGGCAATCCAGGGTAGTGCACGCGCGCCACCTTGTCGTGCTGCGCGAGCCGCTGCGCGATGGCAAGCGCGCTCTCGCAGTGGCGCGCCATGCGCAGCGGCAATGTCTTGAGCCCACGCAGTGCCAGGAAAGCGTCGAACGGACCCAGCACCGCGCCCACGGCGTTGTGCAGGAACGCCAACTGCTCGCCGAGCTGCGCGTTGTCGCCGGTGACGATCGCCCCGCCGATCATGTCGGAGTGGCCGTTCAGGTACTTGGTCACCGAATGCAGCACCACGTCGAAGCCGAATTCCAGCGGCCGCTGCACCCACGGGGTGGCGAACGTGTTGTCGGCCACGGCCAGGATGCCGCGTGCCCGCGCGACCTCCGCCACCATCGCGAGGTCGACCAGCTTGAGCAATGGATTGCTCGGCGACTCCACCCAGATCATGCGCGTGTCCGGCCGCAGCGCCGCCTCGAGCTTGGCGCGGTCGCTCATGTCGGCGAACGTGAACTCGAGCCCTGCCGACTGGCGCCGCACGCGCTCGAACAACCGGTAAGTGCCGCCGTACAGATCGTCGAGCGCGACGATGTGGCTTCCGGACGGCAGCACCTCGAGCAGCGTGGCGGAAGCGGCGAGGCCCGACGCGAACGCGAAACCCTGGCGCCCGCTTTCGAGATCGGCAATGCAACGCTCGAAGGCCATGCGCGTGGGGTTCTGCGTCCGCCCGTACTCGAAGCCCTTGTGCACGCCGGGGCTTTGCTGCGCGTAGGTCGACGTCGCGTAGATCGGCGTCATGACGGCGCCCGTCGTGGGATCCGGCGCCTGGCCGCCGTGAATGGCGCGGGTCGCAAATCGGTGCTGGTCGTTCATGGCAGCCCCAGGGTCATTGCGCGCGGCGGCGCAGATAGGTGAGCAGATCGTAGCGGGTGATGAGCCCGAGGAATTTCGTCCGATCGAGGACGATCGCCACGAAACCCTTGTCGAAAATCGGCAGTAGATCGCCGACGTCGGCATCCACTTGCAAGGTTTCGATCCGCGTGCTCATCGCGCGGCGCACCGGTTCGCGAAATCGCTCCTCGTGGCCGTACACGGTCAGCAGGATGTCCGACTCGTCGATGATCCCCACGACGTTCTCTCCTTCCAGCACCGGCAGCTGCTGGAAATCGTAGAGCTTCATGCGCGCAAGCGCCGTGCTCAGCATGTCGTCGGGACCGATCGTGATGGTGGCGCCTTCGCGATGCCGCCGCGCGATGAGGTCGGAAAGATCGCCCTTGCGCTCGGGCGTCAGGATCCCCTGCTCCATCAGCCAGTAATCGTTGAACATTTTCGACAGATACTTGCTGCCGACGTCGGGGACGAGCGTGATCACGCGCTGCGCGCTCTTCTGCTCGCGGCAATAGCGCAGTGCCGCGGCCAGCAGCGTGCCCGCCGACGAGCCTCCGAAAATGCCTTCGCGGCGCAGGAGGTCGCGCGCGGTGAGCAGCGACTCGGCATCGGAGATGGTGTAGGCATGGCTGACCAGGCGCAGGTCGCAATTCGCCGGAACGAAGTCCTCGCCGATCCCCTCCACCAGCCACGAGCCGGCTTCGCCGTGCGTTCCGGTCGTCACGATGTCGGCGAGCACCGACCCCTTGGGATCGGCGAGGACCATGCGAACGTCGGGCGCGACGCGCTGCATGAAGCGCCCGATGCCGGTGAGCGTTCCGCCGGTCCCGACGCCGCACACCACGGCGTCGACCCGCCCTTCCATCTGGTCCCAGATCTCCGGCGCGGTCCATGTCTCGTGCGTGCGCGGATTGGCCGGGTTGGAGAATTGGTCGATGTAGTAGGCGCCCGGCGTTTCCGCCGCAATGCGCTTGGCCATGTCCTGGTAGTACTCCGGATGTCCCTTGCCGACGTCGGAGCGCGTCATGAGAATCTCCACGCCCAGCGCGCGCAAGTGAAAGACTTTCTCCTGGCTCATCTTGTCGGGGATGACCAGCAGCAGACGATAGCCCTTGTGCAGCGCGGCGAGCGCGAGCCCCAATCCCGTGTTGCCGGCGGTCGCCTCGACGATCATGCCGCCTTGAGCAAGCTCTTGCGCAGTCTCAGCAGCTTCGATCATCCGCAGACCGATGCGGTCCTTGATCGAGCCTCCGGGATTGTGCGATTCGAGCTTCGCGAACAGCTCGCAGCGGCCGGTATCGAATTTGTGCAGCCGAACCAGCGGCGTGTCGCCGATCAGGTCGAGGACGTTGCCGTAGCCGGCCATCGCGTGGGACTGATCGCTAACCGCATGCGCCGGTATAGCCGCATGCCGTGCAGAAATCGCAACCGTCCTTGCGGATCACCGTCTTGTTCCCGCATTCCGGGCACTTCCGGCCCGCCAGCGGCTTCAACTCTCCACCGACTACGCGCTCGATCGCGGGCACCGCCAGGATCCCGCTATGCGCGAGCGGATAACCTTCGTCGGTGAGGATGCCGAGCATCGCGTAGCGATGAATCATCAGCTGCGCCAGATACGCGATCGTCGACGGCCACAGCTGCGATTTATTCGCGCCCGGTGTGCGGGCCAGGAACGCGCCGTTGGTTTCGCCATAGTTCAAAAGCTTGCGCAGCTTCATCCCGATCCACGCCGGATCGAACACGCGCATGTCGAGGCTCAGCGCCTTGCACAGGCCGTCGAGCGCCCGCGGGTATTCGCCGGACAGCCACATCGAGTACGGACGCCGCTGCCCGTCCGGCATCACCAGCTCCTTCAGGAACAACACGCAATCGTCTCCGGTGTTGTGGTTGATCACGTCGACGGTCCAGCTCAGCGTGCCGTCGGGCCCGGTCTTCGGCTCCTTGAGGCCGATCAGCGCATCGACGACGGGCGTGCTCTCTGTGCCCTCGTGGGCAAACGCACCCAACTCGTTGCAGCGATAGCGGATGAGCCGCGCGAAGCCGGACACGAGGCTCGGCACGAGCACTTTTTCGCCGGAAGGCGGCATCGCCATGTCGAAGGCATCGTCGCCCGTGACTTTCTGCAGCGCGGAGAGCTTCATGTCGAGCCACTGCCGGTCCTCGGCGCGCATGTCCATCGACAGCGTCTTGGCGATGGCCGACAGACCTCGCGGCTGCTCGCTGCCGTTGACCCAGACCTCGAACGGATACGCAGGTCCATTCTCGATATGCCCGATGAACACCGCGAAATCGCCGAGCGGATGGCGTACCGCGTAGGTCCAGCACGGATTTCCATTGGCCAGTTCCGGGCGGCCGGGCCAGCGCAAGCTCGCGAGCGGCGGCTGCGGCGCCTTCTCGAGCCGGATCCGCCGATCTGGATCCGTGGGATCGAAGTCCTGCGGCGCGATCGCCTGCGATGCGGCTTCCAGCACGGAACCGATCACGGTGTTCGGGCGATACGTCGTCAGCCCTTTGAGGCCGTTCTGCCACGCTTCCAGGTACAAGTCCTGGAACTCGGCGAACGGGTAATCGATCGGCACGTTCACGGTCTTGCTGATCGCGGTATCGACGAACGGCTGCACCGCCGCGCTCATCCGCATGTGGTCGCGTGCCGACATCTGCAGCGCCGTCACGAAATAAGGCGGCAACATCGCGTACCGCTTGCCATCGCCATCCCCCCGGACGCTCCCCGGCGGCGTGGGGTCCGCGGGATCGAATGGGACGACGGTCACGTCGTCCTCGATGCCGTGCATCCGCTTGAACAGCCGATACGCATGATCCTCGACCTGATATTCCCGGCGCGAGTCGTCGGCCATGCGCTTCTTCCGGGTGTAGAACCAGCTGAAGGCCGGCTCGATACCATTGGAGGCGTTGTCGGCGAAGGCCAGCGAGATCGTGCCGGTCGGCGCAATCGCGAGCAGATGGCTGTTGCGCAGCCCGTGCTCGCGGATCGCCGCCTTGATGTCCTCGGGCAGGCGCGAGGCGAACCGGGGCGACGCCAGGTACTGCGCGGCGTCGAGCAACGGGAACGGCCCTTTTTCCCTGGCCAGCTCCACGGAGGCCCGGTACGCGGCGTCGCGCATCCCGCGCGCAATCGCCGCGGCCATTTGTCGGCCGTCGTCCGCGTCATAACGCAGCGTCAGCATCAACAAGGCATCGCCGAGCCCCGTGAAGCCCAGGCCGATCCGACGCTTCGCCGCGGCCTCGCGTTCCTGCTGCGGCAACGGCCAGACCGTCGCGTCGAGCACGTCGTCCAGCATCCGCACCGCGATGGTCGTCACTGCGCGCAGCCGCTCGAAATCGAACCGGGCTTCCGCGGTGAACGGCGCGTCCACGAACGCGGTAAGGTTGATGCTGCCCAGGTCGCAGCACCCGTAGGCGGGCAGCGGTTCTTCCCCGCACGGATTCGTGGCCTCGATCACCTCGCAATAGGAAAGATTGTTGTCGCGATTGATCACGTCGATGAACAGCACGCCCGGCTCGGCGTGATCGTAGGTGCTGGCCATGATCTGCCGCCACAATTCCGCCGCGCGCACCTGCCGATAGACCCACAATCCGTCGCCGCGGCGATACGCGCCGCCGCCGATCAGCTCCGCGCCCGGTGTCGCGCGATGCACGAGCTCCCATGTCTCATCGGCGATGACGGCCTGCATGAACGCATCGGTGGCGGTCACCGAGAGATTGAAGTTGCGCAGGTCGCCGCGATCCTTGGCGTGAATGAACGCCTCCACGTCGGGATGATCGCAGCGCAGCACGCCCATTTGCGCGCCGCGGCGGGCGCCCGCCGACTCGACGGTTTCGCAGGACTCGTCGAACACCCGCATGTAGGATAGCGGGCCGCTCGCGCGGCTGTTGGTCCCTCTGACGTGCGCGCCTTGCGGTCGAATGCGCGAAAAATCGTAGCCCACGCCGCCGCCGCGCCGCATGGTTTCCGCGGCTTCATTGAGGGCTGCGTAGATGCCGACGTCGCCGTCGTCATTCGAGATGCTGTCGCCCACCGGCTGCACGAAGCAATTGATCAGCGTGGCCTTGAGGTCGGTCCCGGCCGCGGAATTGATGCGGCCGCCGAGGATGAATCCGTCGACCTGCGCCCGGTAGAAGGCTTCTTCCAGATGCGCGCGCTTTTCGGGGATCTCGACCGCGGCCAGCGCTGCCGCCACGCGCCGCCGCACTTCGTCGACGGTACGCTCACCCCCTTTCGCATACTTCTCGAGCAGCACCAGCTCGGCAATGGGCTGCGGCGGCATTGCGATCGGCGGTTCCGTCATCGTGACGTCGTTCAACTTCATCTTCCGCTCCGTTCCAACATGGGCCGCGGGCATGGCGAAGGTTGCACCCCGGTCCGCGACCGGCACAAGCGCTCCCGAATGAAAGTATGACGCATCAAGCAGGCTCTCCCAGCCACCGGTTGATCTGCGCGTAGACCGCCGCCGAACTCAGCAGATCGAGGTGGTTGGTGTCATAGGCCACCCACTGCCGCGGCGGGTCGAACGCCAACGCGAGCCCCGGCTTGGCGTGGCGGCCGAGCGCGCTGGCCAGCGGCACGATGCCATCGCCAAGCAACCGATCGGAAAGGTCGCCCGCCGCCTTGCCGGTGGTGGCGGCGATTGCGTAGCACGCGACCCCTTCTGGCAGCGGCACAGCCGCGCGGCGGTCGTCGCCGAGCTCGAAGCGATCGCGCTGGTTCCAGTCTTCGTCCACCAGGTTGCCAAAGCGCAGATCGGTGATGCCGGCGCTGCGGATCTTGCCCAGCCTCGCCAGGGGCGCGGAATACGCGCTCGCGCCCAGCAGCATATCGACCCAGTTGCCGCCCCGCTCGAGCGGTGCGCCGTGATGCGGCGTGCCGACCAAGACGAGCCTGGTAAGGCTCGGCAGCCACTCGTGGCGCGCCAGCATGCCGTAGTGGCACGCGCTGCGAGCGACGAGACCGCCCATGCTGTGCCCGATGAGCACCACTTCGGTCAGCGACACCGGCCACTGTTGCACCAGGTCTTCGAGGAGTCCGGCGAAAGCCTGGCCGTTGGTGGAAACATGCAGGCCGCTGTTGTAGTGCAGATAGACCGGCGTATACCCGAGATCGCGCGCCAGCGCGGCGCCGTGATCGTGTCCCTTGCGACGCCACGAGAGGTCATTCATGCACAAGCCGTGCAGCAGCACGACAAGCTTGCCGCCGGCGTGCGGAATAGCCGCGGCCAGCGTCTGGCCCTCGCCGGGCACCGCGATACCGTCCCGACGCACGCGCATGGTGATCGCCAACGGATTGTGCGACGCCGCCAGGTAATCGCCGAGCACGCCGTTCAGCGCGGCGAGGAAGGTCTCGCGTCCCGGCCACGTGCTCCGCTGACCAAGCAATGGCGTGAGCCGCGCCAGCAGCATGTCGAGCCCGGAACCGACGAGACCGACGACGCCGCGGATGCTGCGGTAGACCAGGCCGGTGATCCCGGTCGTCCGGTTCCCGTTCGGCTTGGCGAGCATGCCCGGCAAGCTCGCGATGTTGCGATGCATCGCCTCGACCAGGTCGACGACGCCGCCAATGCCTTCGATGGTCAACCGGTTGACACCGCGCAGATCGGAAGCGGCCACCTCGAGCTTCTTGACCATGGTCAGCCCATTGTAGTCGAGGCATCCCGCGTGCGTGAACGGTGCGCCTTGACCGAGAGGTCGGGTTCACCACGCTGGCGGAGCAAACCAGGGCCGTGAACCGCCGCGAAGCAGCGAAGTCGCGCGGTCCTCTTCAGTTCGCCGCAATCGCGACCGATTCCGGCGAGAGCGCAGCGGCGACCGCTTCGTCGACGCGCTCGATCCACACGAACGAAAGCTGGTCGCGCGCATCGGCGGGGATATCGTCCAGATCGCGTCGATTGCGCGCGGGCAGCAGCACCGTGGTGATGCCCGCGCGCAGCGCCGCCAGGACTTTTTCCTTGACGCCGCCAATCGGCAGCACGAGCCCCCGCAGGCTGATCTCGCCCGTCATCGCCACGTCGCTGCGCACCGGCCGGCGTGTCAACAGCGATGCGAGCGCGACGAAGATCGCCACCCCCGCGCTCGGGCCGTCCTTGGGCGTCGCGCCCGCGGGCACGTGAATGTGGATGTCCGACTTCTCGAACAATTCCGGCGCGATGCCGAATTCCGGCGAGCGCGCCTTGACCAGCGACAGCGCGGCTTGCGCGCTCTCTTTCATGACATCGCCGAGCTGGCCCGTCAGGATCAGCTTGCCGTGACCCGGCATGCGTGCGGCCTCGACGAACAGGATGTCGCCGCCGACGGGGGTCCACGCGAGACCGGTGGCGACGCCGGGCACGCTGCTGCGCATCGCGATCTCGGCCTCGAACTTGAGCGGACCGAGGATGGCGGCGAGATCGCCCGAGCCGATCTTCACTTGCTGCACGGTGCCTTCGGCAATGCGCATCGCCACATAGCGGACGACGTTGCCGATCTCCCGCTCGAGATTGCGCACGCCGGCCTCGCGCGTGTAGTCATGGATGATCGTCAGCAGTGCATCGTCGTCGAACGTGCACTGTTCGGCGCTCAAGCCCGCGGCGGCGAGCTGGCGCGCCACGAGGTAGCGTTTCGCGATCTGCAGCTTCTCCTGCGCCGTGTAGCCGGGCAGCTGGATCACCTCCATGCGATCGCGCAGCGGGCCGGGGATCGTATCGAGCACGTTGGCCGTGCAGATGAACATCACGCCGGACAGATCGAACGGTACCGCGAGGTAGTTATCGCGGAACGTGGAGTTCTGCTCCGGATCGAGCACTTCGAGCAGCGCCGACGACGGGTCGCCGTGGAAGCCGCCGGCGCCGAGCTTGTCGACCTCGTCGAGCATCATCACGCAATTGCGCGTTCCCGCCTTGCGCAGGTTCTGGATGATGTTGCCGGGCAGCGACCCGATGTACGTGCGCCGATGGCCGCGGATTTCCGCTTCGTCGTGGACGCCGCCCAGGCTCACGCGCGCGAACTTGCGGCCGGTCGCCTTGGCGATGCTCTGGCCCAGCGACGTCTTGCCGACACCCGGCGGCCCGACGAAGCACAGGATCGGGCTCTTGCCGGCGGGATTCAGCTTGCGCACCGCGAGAAACTCGAGAATGCGCCGCTTGATCTTCTCGAGCCCGTAATGATCCTCGTCGAGGATGCGGCGCGCCTCCGCGATGTCGATCGGCGCTTCCGGCTCGGCCGCCCACGGCAGCTCGATCAGCCATTCGAGATACGTGCGGATCATCGAATATTCGCCCGCGGCCTCGGGCATGCGGGCAAGGCGCTTCAACTCCTTGCGCGCGTGCTCCTCGACGTCGGGCGGCATCTTCGCGTCGGCGATGGCTTTCTCGAGCTCGGCAACGTCGGCGGCACCCTCGTCGCCCTCGCCAAGCTCCTTCTGGATGGCGCGCATCTGCTCGCGCAGCACGTGCTTGCGGTTGTCCGCGCCGATCGATGCGCGCGTCCGCTCATCGATCTCGCGCGAGACCTTCAACACCTCGATGCGGTGCGCCAGCAGGTCGAGCAGCTTGTCGAGCCGCGTCTTGAGGTCGAAGGTCTCCAGCAGCGCCTGCTTCTCTTCGGCGGCGATATCCATCAACCCGGCGATGAAGTCGGCGAGCTGGCCCGGATCCTCGATCGCCTGGAACGCCGCCACCATTTCCTCGGGTACCTGCGGCAGCAGCTGCACGATCTCGAACGCACGCTGGCGAAGCGTGTGGGCGCGCCCGTCGATCTCGGCATCCGTCCGCTTCGATTCCTCGATGACCTGCACGCGCGCCACGGTGAACGGAAAACCATCCAGAAACTGCAGCACGCGGAAGCGCGCGAGGCCTTTGCAGATGGCATGATGCGCGCCGTCCGGCGCGGTGATGTAGCGCAGCACGGTGGCGGTCGTGCCGACCCAATGCAAATCTTCGGGACCCGGTTCCTCGACGTCGGGCTTGCTCTGCAACAGAATCCCCAGCGGGCGTTGCAGGCGCACGGCTTCCTGCGCCGCCGTACGCGAAGCCTCGCGCGCCACGGTGAGCGGCACGACGATGCCGGGGAACAACACGACGTTGCGAACCGGCAGGATGATCAGCGCGTCGTCCGGCACCGGACGCGAGGTTCCCTCCGCCCGAGGCTTGACCGCATCGGCGGGGACGGCGACAGGTGCCGTGCCCTCGGCAGACAGTGGGACGGGAACAGGCGTGGCCGTTTCGTTCATTGACGCGCTAGTCTCTCTTGCGCAGCCGGATCGTGAGGCAGCCATGGGTGAGCTCCGGCGCACTCACTTCCAACCGCGCGTCGGGAAGCGGGATGCGCCGCTCGAAAAAACCGTAGGGGATCTCGAGCTGACGGACCGCATAGCGAAGACCGGCGAAGGCCGGCGGACGCTCGGCGCGCACTACCAGTGCGCCCGGCTCCATCGTCAACTGGATGCTTTCCGCCATCACGCCCGGCATGGCGACGACCACGACGAGCTCGCGCTCGTCCTCGAACACATCGATCGGCGGCTCCCACAGCGCTTGCGTGCGCGCCGACGATGCGAGCCGGAAGAATTGCCCGTGCATGCGCTCGGCCTGCGCAATGAGGTCGCATGCCTGCGCCCACATCCAGTCTGCCGGGTCTCGCAATGCCATGGGTGCCCGTCCGGATCGATCCTGCCCTGCAACGTGCCGCCGCGCTACCGAGCGCCTGCCTCGCACTACCGCGCAACTCGTACCCAATTATAGGGCGCATCAGAAGGATTCCGATCTTATCGTTAGCCCGCCGGAGCTTGGCGGCCGTCGCTCGGACGGAATCAAGCAGCCGCTAGGACGAACCCCGATGGAACAGCGTCCAATCTGCTGACAGCGCAGTCGAAGCGAGTCACCTATCGTATCAAGATGACCACCCCGGCAAACCGAGCACTGCGCTACGGGGTCGCGATCGGCGGCGTTATCGTCGCATTGGTGCTGGTCGTCGTTTTCTTCCCCTGGAATCTTCTCCGCGGGCCGCTTGCCACCTATGCGAGCGTGCGATTCGATCGGCCGGTCGCGATCAACGGCGATCTCGATGTCGAACTCGGTTGGACCACGCGCGTGCAGGTCGACGGCGTGTCGATCGCCAATGTGCCATGGTCGCAGGAGCAGCCGATGGTCCAGGGGAATCGCGTGATTCTCTGGTTCACGCCGTGGGCACTCCTCAAGGGTCAGCCGGTCAAGGTGCAGCTCGTCGAAACCAGCGTGTTGCTCGAGAAGAACGCCGCCGGCGACGACAACTGGCATCTCGGCAAAGGCGATCCAATGCCGCGCATCGGCAATATCGACGTCGACCGGGGGACGGTCCACTACCGCGATGCGAAGGCACGCGCCGATGTGAAGCTCGCGCTGCAGACCGTTGCCGCCAGCGGTAGTGATCGCACCACGCTGAACTTCAACGGCCAGGGCACGCTGCACGGCGAAGCCGTTCGGCTTGAAGGGACCAGCGTCGGTCTCGCCCAACTGCAGGACATCAATGATCCGTATCGCCTTACGCTCAAGGCCAACGCCGGCCGCACCAGCGTGAATTTTGAAGGCACGATCGTGCCCGCCGATACCGAGAACGTGCGCGGCACCTTGCGTCTCCAGGGCCCCGACCTCTCGAAGCTCTACCCCATCGTGCCCGCGCCCTTGCCGTGGACACCGCCCTACAGTCTCGCCGGCGAGCTGACGCACACGAAATACGTGTGGGACTTCCGCCAGATGAAGGGAACCGTCGGCGAAAGCGATCTCAGGGGCGATGTGCGCATCGACGTGTCCAAGCCGCGCAGCATGATGACCGCCGATCTCACTTCGGCCAAGTTCGATTCCAAGGATCTCGGCGGCTTCGTCGGCCTTCCGCCGGGCGATTCGGCGCAGCGCGCGCAAACGGCCGAACAGCAAAGGGAAGAGCGGCGGCGCGCGCTGTCGTATCGGGTACTGCCCGACAAGCCGCTGGAGCTCGAGAAGCTGCGCGAGCACGACGCGGACGTCAAGTTCCGCGGCACCAGCGTCAAGTGGACCGCGATCCCGATGGACAATCTGGTCGCGCATCTCAAGCTCAAGGATGGCGTCCTGCGCTTCGAGCCCCTGGACTTCGGCATCGCCGATGGTCACGTGATCGCCAACGTCGCCGTCGATGTCACGGCCAATGTCGCGAAAGCGCAAGGCGAATTCGAAGCACGCAACGTCGAGCTCAAGCGGATCTGGCCCAAGCTCGCCTCGCCGCAAGGAACCGCCGGCCGCTTCGGCGGGCGCGCCCATTTCAAGACGCAGGGCAATACGGTAGCCGACATGCTGGCTGCAGCGGATGGCGACGCCGCCGTCATCATGCGCGGAGGCGAGGCAAGCACATTGCAACTGGTGTTGACCAACCTCGATCTCGCCCGCGCCGCCGAGCTTATGCTGCGCGGCGACGAGACCGCGGAAATCCGCTGCGCGGTCGGTGCGTTGCATTCGCAGCGCGGCGTCATGACCCCCGATCTCCTCGTGATCGACACTTCCGCTGTCGTCATCACCGGCGAAGGCACCGTGGACTTTCGCGACGAGAAATACGATCTGGCGCTCAAGGCCAAGTCGAAACGGCCGAGCCTGCTAGCGTTGCGTGGACCGATCGTGATTCACGGTACGTTCAAGACGCCCGTCGTCGGTCCGGCGATGGGACCGGTCGCGGCGCGCGTGGGTGCGGCGATCGGCCTCGGCGCCGTGGCGCCGCCGCTCGCGTTGCTGCCGCTCGTCGATTTCGGCGGCGCGTCCGATGTCGATTGCCGGGCGCTGGTCGAGCAGGCGCGCATCAATACCGCCACCACCGAACGCATCGCCCGTCCGCAGGCGGCCAGATCGTCGGGGCCATCGCGCACCAGGCTGGCCGGAGAAAAAGACCGATAATGTCTGTCGGCGAGCGGACTCGAGCGCTCGCGACCAAGACTCCGGGAGGGCGTCCATGAGGCCCGCGATGTGGGTGATTCTCGCCGCGGTGGCCCTTGCCGTCGGTGGCGGTGCCGCGGCACAGAGCTTTCCCAGCCATTCGGTGACGTTGACCGTCGGATTCGCACCCGGTGGCGGCACCGATACCGCGGCCCGGATCATTGCCCAGAAGCTGACCGATAACATCGGGCAATCGGTCGTCGTCGAAAACAGGGCCGGCGCCGGCGGCAATATCGCGGCCCAGCACATCGCGATGGCGCCACCGGACGGCTACACGATCCATCTCACCTCCGTCGGCCCGATGACCGTCGCGCCGCACCTCGTCAAGGATCTCGCCTACGATCCGAGGCGCGACATCGCGCCGATCACGATGGGCGTCGTGTTCCCGAACGTGATCGTCGTGCATACGGGAGTGCCGGCGAAGACGCTCGCGGAATTCGTGGCGTTGGCCAGGCAGAAACCCGGTCAGCTCACCTACGCATCCTCGGGTGTGGGCGGTGCCGGACATCTCGCCGGCGAGCTGTTCAAGGAGCGCGCCGGCATCGACGTGCTCCATATCCCGTACAAGGGCGGCGGACCGGCGATGACCGATCTGCTCGGCGGGCGCATCGACATGTACGTGGGCGTGCCGTCGACGGTCGCCCCGCACGTCGACGCCGGCAAGGCGCGCGCGCTCGCGACCACCGGCGCCAGGCGTACGTCGACCATGCCCAGCGTGCCGACGGTTGCGGAATCCGGCTACCCCGGCTTCGAGGCGACCAACTGGTACGCCTTCGTCGCACCCGGCAAGACGCCGAACGAGATCCTCGATTTCTGGAACCGCGAGCTGGTGAAGGCGCTGAGCGATCCGCAGGTGAAGGTCGACCTCGCCAAGCATGGACTCGATCCCGCGCCCGGCACGCGCGAGGCGCTCGCGCAGTACATCGAACGCGAAAGCCAGACCTGGGGCAAGGTCGTGCGGGAAGCGAAGATCACGGCGGAGTGAGCGCGGCGCCGGCACTTCTCAAAAGGCGTTCACGTTTCGCACTTCAACTTCGCGCGCGGTGTTGCCGCAGCGTGTGCAACGCGGTAAGGCAGAGCGCGAGCCACGCGACCCCCTCGGCAACAGCCGCCAGGACATCGCTCAGGAAGTGCGCGCCCAGATAAATGCGGCTCAGCGCCACCAGCTCGACCATCAGGAAAGCGCACAGCACGATCAGCACCCGCCAGCGCCACTCGCCGACGTGCGTCACGAGGTAGGCCGCCAGCAGCCCGTAAAACAACGTGGCGCCCGCCACGTGACCGCTCGGAAAGCTATACGTGGTGAACGCGAGAATCGCATCGTCGAACTGCGGGCGAGTGCGGTGAAACGCGAGCTTCATCATCACGTTCAGCAGCATTCCTCCCGGCACCGCGATCCCCAGGGCCAGTAACCAATACCAGTCCCGTTTCCAAATCAAAACGAACGCAAGTCCGACGACCAATACGCTGATGCCCGCGACGTCGTGCAAATTGGAAACGAGCAGCAGGACCTGGCTCAATCCGTGAGTAGCGTGAGCGTGAAACCAGTTCGCGACCCGGACGTCGACGATCGTGATGGCATCGCCCGTCACAACGTCTTCGGCAATGCCGCCGAAGAGCCAGCTCGCGGCGATGAGCACCAGTGCGCCAAGGGTAAGACTCAATCCCAGGTAGCCCTGGGGCGACAGACGCGCCCGCACAAACGCAATTTGAGCTGCGTAGCGATCGCGCAGGGCAACTACGCGCGGACGGTGGCGCCAATCCTCCCAGTGGCTCTTGATACCCGCCTCGTGCCGCACCGCCCAACGCCACAGCCAGCCGAGGAAGAGAACGAACACGATCGCGCCGCCGATGATCGCACTGGCCACGCCAATCCAGCGCTCGGCCGCGCGCCAGCTTTGCCCGAGGAAAAACCCGAGGAGCACCACCACCGCCGACCAAAGGGCCGCACCGAGGACGTTGTAAGGAAGAAATCGCCGATAGGGCATGTGCGATGAGCCGGCCAGAAACGGCACGAGCGCCCGACCGAAGCCCACGAACCGGCCGAAGAACACCGACATGCCGCCGTAGCGCGCGAAGAATTCATCGGCCCGATGAATGCGCGCCTGGTTCAAACCGAACCGGCTGCCGTAGCGGAGGAGCCCCGGCCGTCCCAACCGGCGTCCGAGCTCGTATCCGATGCTGTCCCCTATCGCCGCCCCGATTGCCACGGCCACGAGGAGGATGTCGAGGTCGAGCAGTCCTTGCCCCGCGAAAAAGCCGGCGACCAGCACGAGGCTTTCGCCAGGCACGATGAGTCCGAGGAATGCCGCGGATTCGAGCGTCGCCGCAAGAAAGATCAGCAGGTACGCCCAGTTGCCGAGCCGGCCGGCGAGATCGATCAGGTAGTCAGGCACGTATCACTTCGGCGCAGGTAGCTCATCCTGGAAGACTCGCGAATCGAGGGGATTCGCGAATATAGCGCAGCGGTCTTGCGCCGCAGCTCCGCTCGCCGCGGCAGCTCGATTCCAATCGATCGCCGGCAGGCGAGCATCTCGTGCGAACATTGGCTGCGCGATCCCGATACGCGATGACCGGATTCTGTCCGCCTCCCTCCGACGCCGGCGTCATCCGCGCCGCGCCCTGCGCTTCGCCAAGCGCACCGACCGCGACGCCATGGATCCTCGCGGCAACGATCGTTGCCTCCAGCATGGCGTTTATCGACGGGACGGTGACCAACGTCGCGCTGCCCGCGTTGCAGCGGGAATTCAACGCGAGCCTCGTCGACGTCCAGTGGGTGATCGAAGCCTACGCGTTGTTCCTCTCGGCGTTGCTCCTGGTCGGCGGCGCCGCGGGTGACCGTTTCGGGCGCCGCCGCGTTTTCCTGCTTGGGGTCGCGTTATTTGCCGCGTCTTCCGGCTGGTGCGGTCTCGCCAGCGGCGTGCGCGAGCTCATCGTTGCCCGCGCGCTTCAAGGCATCGGCGGCGCACTGCTGGTTCCCGGCAGCCTTGCCATCATCAGCGCGTCGTTTGCCGAGCACGCTCGAGGCAAAGCGATCGGCACCTGGTCGGGGGCCACGGCCATTGCCTCCGCGCTCGGGCCGGTGCTCGGCGGCTGGCTGATCGACCATTGGTCGTGGCGTGCGGTCTTTTTCATCAACATCCCCTTGGCCATCGTTGCCATCGCGATCGCGCTGCGGCACGTGCCCGAGAGCCGCAACGCCGACACGCAAGGGGACATCGACTGGACAGGTGCGCTATTGGCGACGCTCGGGCTTGGCGGCGTCGTCTACGCCCTGATCGAATCGTCCAACGGAGGATGGTCTCATCCAGGAATCCTCGCTTCGCTGCTGGTGGGCATACTGGCGCTGATCGGCTTCGTCGCGGTGGAAATGCGTGCGGCGGCGCCGATGATGCCGCCGCAGCTGTTCCGCTCGAGGGCATTCGCCGGCGCCAACTTGCTTACCTTCCTTTTATACGGAGCGCTCGGCGGCAGTCTCTTCTTCGTACCACTGAATCTCATCCAGGTACAAGGCTATTCGACAACGGCCGCTGGCGCCGCGCTGTTGCCGCTGATCCTTCTGCTGGCCGTGCTCTCGCGCTGGTCGGGCAGCCTGATCGATCGTTATGGCGCGAAGGGACCGCTCGTCGTTGGCCCGGTGTTTTCGGCGTGCGGCTTTGCGCTGTTCGCGGTACCTGCTGTCGGGGGAAGTTACTGGCTCACGTTCTTCCCGGCTTCCGTGGTATTGGGACTGGGAATGGCGATCACCGTTGCGCCGCTTACGACGACGGTCATGAACTCCATCGACGTAAGTTTTTCGGGTGCCGCCTCGGGAATCAACAATGCGGCGTCGCGCGTTGCCGGGCTCATCGCCGTGGCGGCGTTCGGTCTGGTCATGGCCTCGATCTTCAACCGGAGCTTGCATGGCCAACTGGAAGGCGCAGGGTTGGCGCCTGCCGTGATCGCGGCGGTAGAGCAACAGCGGAACAGGCTCGCCGCCATCGAGTTGCCCGCAAGCGTCGGCGCAGAGGAGGCGACCATCGTCAGGCGGGCGATCGCGGAAGCATTCGTAACGGGGTTTCGATGGATCATGCTGCTTTCGGCCGCGCTTGCATTGGCGAGCGCAGCAAGCGCCTGGGGGTTGATAGGATCAGCGCGGGAGCGCACTCGCGCAGACGGGTCACCATGAATCAGCCATGAAATCACTGGGCAGAAAACCGGAAGGCGCGCGGCTGGAGCGCATCAAGGCTTCGCCGCGCTGGTCGGGCGAGCGATTCCGCAACGTGCACCCGATCATCCCGGGCTTGCGCGACCCGGGCGCGTCGATGCCTTCGATCGCGGATTTTCTCTGCAGCGGAGAACGGCGCGTGCCGCGCGGGCCGCTGCCCTCGCTGAATCCGCTCGAAGTCTGGGCCAGGCCGCCCGCCACCGGGCTGCGCGCCACCTGGCTCGGCCATTCCACGGTGCTGATCGAGATCGACGGGCGTCGCGTGCTCACGGATCCTGTCTGGGGACCGCGCGCGTCACCGTTGCTGCTCGCCGGTCCCAAGCGCTTCCAGCCCGTGCCCATTCGCTTGCGGGCGATGCCGCCCGTCGACCTCGTGCTCGTGTCGCACGACCATTACGATCATCTCGACTACCCGACCATCCGCGCGCTCGCCCACAGCGATGTACCGTTCGTGACATCGCTCGGCGTCGGCGCGCACCTGGAAGCCTGGGGTGTTCCGCCCGAGCGCATCGTCGAGCTCGATTGGTGGGAATCGCACACGATGCCGGGCACCGGGCTCACGGTGACCGCCGCGCCCTCGCAGCACTTTTCCGGGCGCGGCCTCAAGGACCGCAACGTCACGTTGTGGTCGTCGCTCGTCATCCGTTCGCAGCGGCACGCAGTGTTCTTCAGCGGCGATACCGGCCTCACCACGGAATATCAGACCATCCGCGACCGGCTCGGGCCGTTCGATCTCGTGATGCTGGAGGTCGGCGCGTTCCATCCTGCCTGGGGCGACATCCACCTCGGATCGGAGAATGCGCTAAAGGCGCTGGCGCTGCTCGGCGGCGGGCCCTTCCTCCCCGTGCACTGGGGCACTTTCAGTCTCGCGATGCATGCCTGGGACCAGCCGGCGGAGACGTTGCTGGCGTTGGGCCCGAAGGCGGGCGCGCAACTCGTGATGCCTCGTCTCGGCGAACCGATCGAGCCGGCGCACGCGGAACGCGTCGAGCCGTGGTGGCGTGTCGTCGATGCGTCAGTGCAGAAGTCCGAGCCGGATACGCCCGCGGCGCCCACGTTGCCGACGGAAATGCCCTGGCCGATCGATTAGCGTGGGGTTGTTCCCGAAGCAGCAGGCACCCGGACACCAACAGCTCGCGCGGCCGCCCAATGCAAGAGCGCGTCGAGCGCCGGGCACAGGGCTTGCCCCCAATCCGTCAAGCCATACTCGACTTTCGGCGGCACCTGATGATGGACGATCCGCCGCACGATCCCGTCGTTCTCCATCTGGCGAAGCTGCTGGATCAGCATCTTCTGCGAGATCGCGGGTATCGCCCGTTCCAGATCGGAAAAGCGAAGCACGTTGCCGCCGAACAGATGGAAAAGGATCAAGAGCTTCCATCGGCCTTCGAGAAACCTGAACGCCTGCTCGACTCCGCTGGCCGCGGTGACCGGCGTGTACGCACCCTCCTTACCGTGAGGTGAGTACCTTACTTTTTCGTTCGTTCTTGTCATTTGGAAAGCGTAGCGCCATCTTTCCTCCTGCGCAATCGCGGTCGCCAGGACCTCGGTTAATCCCAGCCACGAGCCGAAGGAAGAACGATGTCCGTCCCGCTCCCATACCCAATCGATCTTTACGTGAAGATCGAGAACTCAGGCGACGTTGAAGCACTGTCGGAATGCTTTGCGCCGGACGCCACCGTTCGCGATGAAGGGCACGCGTACGAGGGATTGCCGGCCATCAGGAAATGGAAAGCCGCCACGAAGAAGCAATACCAGCACACCGTCGCGCCGCTTGCTGTGCGTGAGCAGGACGGCAAGACCATCGTCAACGCGAGGCTCACCGGCAGCTTTCCCGGCAGCCCCGTGACGCTCGAATTCAGCTTCGTGCTGAAGGACGGCAAGATCGCATCGCTTGCGATTCAGTGACAAGCGCGCCACGCACGACTGGGGATAGCATAACGCGCTAGCGCGGGTGGCGCGGCTGCATTGCTCCCGATGTCAGGACGCGAACCCCGGGCTTCGCATCAAGAATTGCCGGCAACAGCGCCGATGCCACGGCGCGCGCCGGGATCGGCCGCACGCCCTTCGGCACCATCCAGCCGAGCGGTTCAAGCAATCGCGCCGCCCACACTTCGCCGCTGCGCGCCGGCTGTCCCAGGGCTGCGCGGTCCCCCAGGAGCATCGATGGCCGCGCGATCACGACCGATTCATAGCCCAACTGTGCGATCGCGGCCTCCATCTCGCCTTTGACGCGGTTGTAAAAAATGCGCGACCTGGCATCGGCGCCCAGCGCCGACACCACGGCCAATCGCGTGGCACCCGCGGCTTTGGCGGCTCGCGCAGTATTCACCACGAACTCGAAGTCCACCTGCCGAAAGGCTGCCTCCGAGCCCGCTACCTTGATGGTGGTGCCGAGCGCGATGAACACGTCGTCCACCGTCGGCAACGTTGCGGCGGGCCGCGCGAAATCGACCAGGCGAACCGCGAGCTTTGCGTTGGGCTTGATATCCGGCGAGGTGCGGCGCAGCAGCACATGCACGCGTTGGTATTGCCTGCTGTCCAGCAACATGCTCAGCAGAGCGCGGCCGACGAGACCGGTGGCGCCTGCGAGCAACGCGGTGCGCGGGGTCGCAATCTTGTCTTTCATGCGACCACTTTACCGCGCCACGGACCGGCAGCGCCCATGCGGCAAGGGCAACCTTCGGCGGCAGCGGCGCGCTTTGAAGAATTGCCGTCACCGAAGAACGCGCCGACGTTCCGGCCGTCGACATACCTCATCCAAAGCTTGGCGAACCAATTGTAAGAATCGTCGCGCGCATGCGACCATGGCGGCAGGAGGCGGCAGATGCGGGTCATGGGCTGGAAGCTTCGCGCCAGAGTTTTTCTCGAGCGCCTGTGGCAACCCACGTGCGCGTGCATGACCATCATGACCGCCCCGAGCTTCGCGAACCTGGTGAGCGCCGTGCACTGGAAGATCGCGCTGCAGACCGGATTCGCCACTGGAATTCTGGCGCTGCTGCTCACGCTTACGCCAGTCGGAAGGCTCTTCACCCATCGTTACGGCAACGCCTTGCTGGTGGGCGGCCTTACGGCGCTCGCCGACGCCTGGTCACATCCTGGCCGCTTCGGCTTCGAGTACGGCGAGGCGCTGCTCACGGGTCTGGTGTCGGGCGTGCTCGCGCTGGCCGGCTCCTTCGTGCTGGAGGACCGCGCGCGCCGCGTTCGGCAGCTATGGGCGCGGATGCGCGGGGCGGTACGGGCGCGCTGATGGCGGCCTTAGTGCCTCGTAATGGCATGGGCAATGCAACGCAAACCAAGGCCGCTTGACGTGCTGTGCCGGAACAGGATGCCCCACAAGGGACTGTCGACGGCGCGGCGTATGCGCATCTTCGTGGCGTCCGTTCTTGCGTGGCGCTGGATCCTGGATAAGGCAATTTTTCCCCGCACGGACGTTGGACACGCTGCCGTCGGCTACGGCCTTCGTGCGATGCAATCGATCTCGACCAGCGCGTTGCGCGCGAGCCCGGTCACGCCGACACAGGTCCGTGCGGGCAAACGCCCCTCCGGGAAATAGGAGCGATAGACATCGTTCATCGGGCCGTAGTCACGCTCGAAATGGGTGAGGAAGGCCCGAGTCGCCACGACATCCTCGAGCCCCAGACCCGCGCCGTTCAGCACCAGGACAAGATTGTCCATCACGCGGCGGGTCTGGGCTTCGATACCGGCGGGAAGCGGACCGCCATCGTCGTTCGGATGGGTGGGCATCTGTCCCGTGAGGAAAACCCATCCGTCGACTTCGACCGCATGCGAAAACGGACCGACCGGCACGGGTGCGCCGGGAACCATCAGAAAGTGCGCTGCGCTCATCGAAGACCCTCGTGAATTCTGCCGCACTAACCAGGGCGGCGACGTGGACGGCCACGCTGCCCGTCTGCTGCCGATCGGATTCTGCCAGTGAGTGCAGGGTGATCGAAGTCTACAAAGGGTGAGGTGACCTGTCGGTTTGATGCTGGCCTAGCTGCTCGCTTCCGGGCGCGCATCGACAAATGCCGCGATCAGCGCGTTGACCCGATCGGGGTTCTCCAGATAGAGGGCGTGACCTGCCCGTGCGACAGCGTGCGCGGGCGCCCGGCAAGCCTCGGCGATCCTGATGTTGATCGCCGGCGGAGTGATCGCGTCGTCTTCCCCATACACGATCTGGACGCGAAGCGACGAAGGAAACCGCTGCACGTCGGCGAAAATGTCGGCATTCGCCAACATGCGCGCTGCTCGTTCGTAACCCTCCACCCGCACGGCGTCAGCCTGGATCTCCACGACTTCGCGGATCATGGCAGGCGTAGCGTGGGGACCCAGAAGGCGCGGACCCCGTTTTTCCGCCATGCCACGCGCGCCCAGTCGGGCCAGATCGTCGAGACGCTCGTCCAGCATTGCCTTGCGTTGCTCGGCCGGCAGTTTGCCCTGTCCTCCGCTAGCGCCGCACAGCGTGAGCGATAGCAGTCGCTCCGCGCCAAAGTCGGCGGCGAACCGGGCCGCCATCAACGTGCCGAGGGAATGGCCAACCAGGTGGCAGCGGTCGATGTGCAGCGTCCTTAGCAATTCATTCAAGGCCACGGCGTAGTCGGCTGCGGTGGGAACGGCATCCTTCGGCGGCGTCGAATGCGCATAGCCGGGCGCATTCCAGGCGACGACGCGCCGCCTGTCCGAGAGCGCGGCGATCTGATGACGCCACGAGCGAGCGGCCGAGCCGATGCCATGCAGGAATACCAGCGGTTCTCCACGCCCGGCTTCCAGATACGAGATCATTCCACTGGAAATCGCGACCAGCTTCGGGTTTTCCCATTCGTCCATCGCTTGTTGTCCCGGCCCGATTATTGAAGCGCGCCGCCAAACAACTCGGCGAGCCGCTGCCAGGTGCGCTCCGCCGCATTCCGGTCATAGACCAGCCGGCCGTTGACCGCAAATCCGTGTTTCGTTCCCGGATAAATTTCCATCGCGTGGGAAGCTCCGGCCTTCTCGAGCGCTGCTTTCAGGGTGGCGGCTTCCGCAGGCAGGAAGTCCGAATCGACTTCGGCGACTGCGATATAGAGTTGCGCGCGCGTGCGATTCAGCAGCAGATGCGGGCTGTCCGGTCGATCGGTGGCCAACGCCACCCCGTGAATCGAAGCCGCGGCGGCCACACGGTTGGGAAACGTGCCGGCCGCGGACAGCGCGAATTGCCCGCCCAGACAATAGCCGACGCAGCCCACTCTGTCGCCGCGCACCGAGGCATGACCCGCCAGGAAACGCAGGATCGCGTCAGTGTCGCGCATCACCTTCGCGTTATCGATGGAACGGATGAGTGTCGTCAATCGCTCGCGTTCCGACGGATCCTTGAACGCGGTCGCGGCTGAGAATGGCGAAAACGCACCCGTGCGGTAATACAGGTTCGGCATTGCTACCACGTAGCCGTAACCTGCCAACCGTATCGCCATGTCGCATGCATCCGGCCGGATGCCGAATGCGTCGAAGTAGAACACGACGGCTGGCCACCGTTGATCGCCTGGCGGAGAGAATACACGGCAGTCCATTGTGCCGTCGGGCGTGCGGAGGTCGACGCTCGTGCTCCACGCGCGCTGCGCATCCGGCGGCGCGGGGACTTGGTCCCGAGCGTTACGGTTCTCGCCCGACATTGTCATGATTCCCTAGAATGGGTGTCGTCGCATTACAAGAACTCATGGTGCGCCGCTGAAAAAGTCTGTTGCGCCAAGGCCCGCCTTCACGCCACCCTTGTCACGACAAGCGGCGACGCGATCATCGATCTGAACCAGGAGAAGGACAATGAACGACATGGAGTTCCTGTTGGACGAATTGGTAACGGCAAACCGGATCCTGGCCCATGAGGGAATCGTCGATGCCTATGGCCATATCAGCCTGCGTCACCCCGATAAGCCGGACCGATATTTTCTTTCCCGCGCCCGCTCGCCGCAATGCGTGGAGCGATCGGACATCATGGAGTTCACCATGGAGGGCGAGCCGATCGACGCGCGCGGCCGGGCGCCCTACTTCGAGCGATTCATCCATGGCGCGATCTACCTGGCACGGCCCGAGGTGAAATCGATCGTGCACAGCCACAGCCACGCCGTCGTCCCGTTCGGCGTCGGCGGCGAAAAGATCCGGCCACTCGTGTTGAACTGCGCCGTGATCGGCAAGGCCACGCCGATCTGGGATTCGCGCGACGTGTTCGGCGACACCGACATGATGGTCACTTCGATGGAAATGGGGCGCGATCTCGCGCGCGGACTGGGCAAGAATCCCACTGCGCTGATGCGTGGCCACGGCTCCGTCGCGGTCGGCAAGACCATCCGTCAGGCGGTGTTCATCGCCATCAAGCTGCAGGAGAGCGCCGACTTCCAGCGTGAGGCGTCACGCTTCAAGGACGTGAAGTACATGTCGGACGGCGAGATCGAAAAGATGCAAGCGCTGCTGGACTTTGCCGACGTCGAGAAGCCGCTGCGCGGTATCGATCGCGCCTGGGAGTACTGGTGCGATCGAGCAGGCGAAACCTTCCGCGCGACGAAATAGCTTGCGGCCCGGCGCTTCAAAATCGGTCGCGCTCCGAGACGCGCCAGCGCGACAGGTTGCGCTCGATGGCGGCGACGATCTGTGACAAGGCGATCCCGAGCACGCCGATCACGATGATGGGCACGAACAGCTTGGCGGTGGCGAAGTTGTTCGCGTACACGACGATGATGCCCCCGAGGCCGGTCATCGCGGTAAAAAACTCCGCGACGATGATGCCGATGATCGCGAGCCCCACCGACAGCCGAACGCCCGCCATGATGTAAGGGACCGCCGCCGGCAGAATGATCTTGGTGAAGTTCTGGAATTCCGTCGCTCCATAAGCCTTGCCGATCTCCATCAGGCTGCCGCGCACATCCTTGATGCCGGAATAGGTGTTCACGATCACCGGGAAGATCGCGACCAGCGTCACGATCACCACCTTGCCGGTCAGCTCCAGCCCTGCCCAGAGAACGATCAGCGGGATCAGCGCCACGCGCGGAATGACGTACAGCGCATTGAGGAAGGGGTCAAGCATGTACTCCAGCAGCCAGAATTGCCCAAGCAGAATTCCGAGGGCGATGCCCCCCACGATTGAAAGGACGAGCCCGATGGAAAACGGCACCATGCTCGCGACCAGCGCCGCCGGCAGCTCGCCGCTGGCGGTCATGGCCCACCCCGCTTTGAAGATCGCCGTCGGATAGCTCATGAACAACGGGTTCATCCCGCGTCCGACATACTCCCACCATAGAAGAAAAGCCGTCACCGAGATGATCCGGATGAGATTGGGCCTTTGCCTCCACCATGCGAGCCATGGGTGGCGCTCCACCGGTGCAACGGCGTCGTCCAACGTGCTCTTGCTCATGCGGCGTTTCCTTGCTGACGCAGCAGACTCCTGATCTCGTGCACCTGCAGCGCGAAGTCGGGCCGCGCGCGCACGTCGCGCGCCAAACGGTCCTGCGCCACGACCGAGGGCATGATGCGCTCGACGCGGCCCGGTCGCGCGCTGAACACCACGATCCGATCGGACAGCACGATGGCCTCGTCGATGGCATGCGTGACGAACACGATGGTGGTCTTCAGCTCTTTCCAGATCTGCATGAAGTCGTCCTGCAGCGCTTCGCGCGTCTGGGCGTCGAGCGCGCCGAACGGCTCGTCCATCAAAAGCACCAGCGGTTTGCGCGTCAGCGCGCGCGCTATGCCCACCCGCTGCTGCATGCCGCCGGACAGCTCATGCGGGTAATGTCGCTCGAATCCCTTCAGGCCGACGATGCCAATGTAATGCCCGGCCACCTCTTCGCGCTCCGGCCGGCTGACGCCGTCCAGCTCCAGCGGAAACGCGACGTTGTCCATCACCGAGCGCCAAGGGAGCAAGCCGAAGTTCTGGAACACCATGCACATGTCTTTGCGCGGGGCCTCTATCCGGCTATCCGCGAGCGACACGTCTCCCAGATCCGGACGGATGAGGCCCGCGACGATGCGCAACAGCGTGGTCTTGCCGCAACCGCTGGCACCCAGCAGGCTGACGAATTCACCCTCACCCACCTCGAAATTGATGTCGTCGAGCACCGTCATGCGTCCCGGAGCGGGTGCCGACTTCTTGCCGGTCGGGCGCACGTTGAACGACTTGCTGACGCGGTCGATCTTCAGCATCGGAGGCGAGATTCCTGCGGCGCGATACAGGTGGGTTGCTAGAACTTCCCCAACTTCTTGAGCACCGCGTCGTTGATCGAGTCGTCCGCGACTTGCTCGTGCTTGAACTGGGTCTTGATCTCGCCCATTTCGGAGGCCAGCTTGACCGTGAAGTCGGTGGTCTCACGGTCCAGGCCACCGTTCACGCCCCAGAGCTTCTGTTTCGTCAGGTCCTTGATCACCATCTTCACCAGCGCCGGATCGGGAGAATTCAGCCGCGCCTGGAGCACCTCCGCCGCCTTGTCGGGATCCTTCATGATGAAACGCGCGCCCAGCATGGAGCCGTACATCAATGCTTCGAATGCCCTGCGTTTGGCCGGGTCGGAAAGATCCTGCGTGCGCACCGCCAACGCCTGATAACCGAGCTTCGGGAAATGCTCTGAAACGGAAGTGACGATGTGTACGGTTCCGTTCTTGACGCCGGTGGCTGCCGTAATGCTGTTGACCAGTGCGGCGTCGGCCTTGCCGGCGATCACCGCCTGCAGGCGTGCCGCGTGACCGCCGACAGAGACGAACTTGACGCGATCGGATGGAACACCGAGGGTCTTGAACAGCATGACCGGCAACACTTGCGGCAGTCCCGAGGGGCCCGACGCGGCGAACGTCTTGTCGGCCAGGTCTTTCATCGACTTGATCGCGGGCGGCGCGACCACTTCGTAATCGGGGATCGACTGCCAGGCGCCAATCGACTTGATCTGCGCGCCATTCTCCAGCGCGCTGAACACATTGACCGGGCCGGTCAGGGCGACATCGCCCGCGCCGGTGATGAGCGCTCGCGTCGCGTTGGCATCGCCATTGACAAAAATCTCTTCGACCTCCAGCCCTTCCTTCTGGAAGTACCCCAGGTCCTTGGCGATGATGAAGGGTGTGTAGTTCGTACTGTAGGGCGTCGCGAAGATCAGCCGCAACTTCATCATGTCCGCTGCCCAGGCGCTGCCGCAAAGCATTGTCAGGGCGATCGCAACGCCGATGCCCCATCGCTGAATTTCAAGCACGAGAACCTCCTTTTCCGACCACCTCAGTTTGCCTTCGTTTCGCCACACTGACAAATGAGTTTTATGCCAAGCCCTGGCAGCGCTGCAGCACGTTGCATGGCCTAAGATCTTGAAACGACGTCAAACCCGTGCCATTTAAACGATCGACGAATGAGATAATCTGGACAACGCGCCGGCGAAGTGCTACATATTCCGACCAGAGGATGTGATCTTCCGTCATGAGCCGCCAATTGCCATCGCTGAACGCTTTACGGGCATTCGAGGCGGCCGCGCGGCATCGGAGCTTCACGCTGGCGGCCGAGGAGCTGTGCGTGACGCAAGGCGCGATCAGCCGTCAGATCAAGCTGCTGGAAGGCTATCTGAAAGTGCTCCTCTTCCGCCGCTTGCCGCGCGCGCTGGAGCTCACACCCGATGGCGCGGTATATCTGCCGGCACTGCGCGACGCATTCGATTCCATCGAATTCGCGACGCGCAAGATCCTGCGGGGCAATCAGCACAGCGTCCTGACGGTCAGCGTGCTTCCGACGCTGGCAATGAACTGGATCATTCCCAGCCTGCACGAATTCAACGAGCAGCATCCGGAGATCGAGATCCACATGGTGACGTCGATCAATCCGGCGGACTTCAACACCGACATCGACATGGCCATACGCGTCGGGTCGCGGCATCCGAACGCGAGCGACCAGCAACGCGCGCGCATCGACCTGGTCATGACCCAGGACTGGTCGGGCATCGAGGCCGAAGTGCTGATGGCCGATACGATCATGCCGGTATGCGCGCCAGAGGTCTTGCGCGGCACCCTGCCCTTGCGTACGCCGGCGGACTTGCGGCATCACACATTGCTGCATACCGGCACCCGGCCCAATGCCTGGGCGGATTGGCTTGCCGGATCCGGGACGCGGGCGACGCTACCCGACACAGGACCGAGCTACGGGCATTTCTTCATGGCGATCGAAGCGGCGCGCCTGGGCAAAGGCATCGCCTGCGTGCCGGATGTGCTGGTTGCCGGCGATCTCGCGTCGGGTCGGCTGGTCGCGCCATTCCCCCAGCCGGTGGCGAGCACCGGCGCCTATTGCATCCTCTATCGCAAGCACCAGAAGGATCTGCCGCAGGTGCGGGCATTCCGTTCGTGGCTAGCGGCGTTGGCGAAACGCACGATGCAAACCGTGGACAGTTTCGAAACCGCCCAGCGGCAGCGCGCCATGGCCGGATAGTTCGCTGGCGCATGACTTGGATTCATGGCTGGCCCTTCAAAAACTCGCTTGCGCAAATAACATTGCGGCACGGACACTGACGGAGCTTTGGCCAGACCCGATGCCGGTATGGCGTGTCGCAGGAGAATCCGATGGCAGTACCCGTTACCGACCGAGCCAGCAGCAAGCAGAGAAGCCGCGCCTACTTCTCCCCACGCCGCCTCGGCCACGTGAACCTGTATGTCGACGATGTCGACCGCTCGTACAAGTTCTACACGACGGTAGCCGGGCTCGAAGAGTCGTACATTCAGCCTCTCAACAAGGCAGCTTTCCTTGGCAACAACAACACTCATCACGATGTCGCGGTCATCGACATCCACGGCCGGCTCGGCCGCGGCAACGTTGTGGGCCTGAACCACCTCGCCTTCGAGCTCGAAAACGAAATCGACCTGGTCGAAGGGTATGAGCGTGCAGTGGCCGCAGGCGTGAAATACGCGATGACGCTGGATCACGATATCGCGCATTCCATCTACGGTCGCGACCCGGACGGCAACATGAATGAGATCTACGCTGACGTGATCAAAGACTGGCGTGCGGCCCGCAGCGGTGTGGTGACCAAGCCGAAGCCGGACTGGGCGCCCAGGAAAACGCCACCGAACAGCGAGCGCAACTATCACGTCGATCCGCCGCTGCACCGCGTCGACGGCGCGGTGTTTCAGCCGCGACGCGCCGTTCACGCCTCGCTTGTCGTTTCAGACATGGAGGCAGCGTTCGATTTCTACACGACGGCAATCGGGTTGACGCCGTTGCTCGGCACGCCGGCGAGCCCTTTCGTCGTGCTGGGCGGCACCTGCGGCGAGTCGAACCTGAGCCTCTTCCCTGCCGGCAACGGCCGCAAGCCCGGCTACCATCACGTCGGGTTTCAAATGTGGAGCGAGGACGAGCTCGATGCCTCGATTGCGCGAGCCAAAGCGCAGGGGGTGAACGTTCATCATGACATCGCGCATCCCTTCCGCCGCAGCGTGTTCGTCACCGATCCCGATGGGTTCCGCCTGCAGTTCTTCGTCGACAGGGACGCTTCGCTTTCCGCACTGGCCGGAACGGACGACGACGTAGCGTTGTACCTGGCGTGAGATTTCTCGCTCGCGCCAGCCAACGTCCGACGCCATGACCATGACGCCGCAACTGCAAGTCGTTCCCGTCGCCGAACGGATCGACAATGCGCGCAAGCGTACCGTCGCGGTCGCAGGGCTGGGCGCCGTCGGCCTCACCGTCGCGCGAAGCCTCGACGCCGGAATTCCCGGATTGAGCCTGGTTGCCGTTTGCGCGCGCGACCGCGACCGGGCGCGCAGCATCGTCGCCGGATTCCACCATAGCGTGCCGATTGAAGATCTGGAACGGCTGGCCGAGCTGGCCGACATTGTCGTGGAATGCCTGCCAGCGGCCGTTTTCCCGCTGGTCGCGGAGCCGGCCCTCAAGGCCGGTCGCACGCTGGTGGTCATCAGCGTCGGCGCGCTGCTCGCCTATCCCCATGTAATCGACATGGCGAAGACCTTCGGCGGCAAGATCATCGTGCCGACCGGCGCGCTGCTCGGTCTCGATGCGGTGCAGGCAGCGGCGCAGGGCACCATCCATTCGATTCGCATGATCACCCGAAAGCCCCCCGCGGGCCTGGCCGGCGTGCCCTATCTCATCGAAAAGGGCATCGATTTGGACCGGCTTACCGAACCAATGATGGTGTTCGAGGGCACGGTGCGCGAGGCCATCAAGCGCTTTCCCGCCAATGTGAACGTGGCGGTGGCGTTGAGCCTCGCGGGCATCGGGCCCGACAAGACCCGAATGGAAATCTGGGCGGACCCCACGATTGACCGCAACCAGCACACCATCTCGATCGACAGCGACAGCGCGCGCTTCGAAATGTCGATCAGCAACATACCAACGAGGGAGAACGCGGCGACTGGAAAGATCACGGCGCTCAGCGTGGTCGCCGCGCTGAAGAAGATGAGCAGCCCTGTCCGCATTGGTACCTAGCACGGAGAGATGAAAATGGCGTCAAGCTTCCCCGCGATTCGTTCGGCTGGTCAACCAGGCACGCAGGAGGCCGGATCGGCCGACGATATCGGTTTCACGTCGGTCGAAAAGACCGGGCCGGGCACGCTGGCGGGAACCTATTTGCGCACGTTCTGGCAGCCGGTATTGCATTCGCATGAGCTGAAGATCAATCAAGCACGGTCGCTGCGAATCCTTGGCCAGAACCTCACCATCTATCGGGGCGCGAGCGGCCAGGTCCACATTGTCGGCGCGCGTTGTCCGCATCGTGCGGTGCCATTGGGGCTTGGACGCGTGGAAGGCGAAGAGCTTCGCTGTTTCTATCACGGGTGGAAATACAACGGCGCCGGTCAATGCACCGACCAGCCGGCCGAGCGGCCGAATTTCTGCGCCAAGATCAAGACCGAGTCTCACCCGGCCCGCGACTACATCGGGCTGATCTTCGCCTATCTGGGCGACGGCGAGCCTCCGGAGCTTCCCCGTTATGTGAGCTTCGAAGCGGAGGATGCCGTACTGACGTACGACAGCTACGAGCGCGCCTGCAACTATTTCAACAATCTCGAGAACCTCGCTGACTTCTCACATATCCCCTACGCCCATGCCGGGATGATGGGAACGTGGGATGAGCATGCCGACGGGCCCACCATTACAGCTACGGAATCCGTCTGGGGCGTGAGCGCGCGCGCCGTACGGCCGAGCGGCAAGGAGATCCTGACGCAGTTCGGCATGCCGAACATCGGTCACGTCCAGGCGTTACCGGACGACCCGCTGGTTTCCTATCGCGAATTCCTCTCCTGGTGGGTACCGGTCGACGACGATCGGCACATCCAGTTCACCGTCGTCAAGAGCAAGCGTGTGCCGGGCGTGACCGAAGGCTACCTGGAACGCCGTGCCGCGCGGTGGGCCAAGCGCGACGTCGACCGCGAGCAACTCGCGCGCGACATCCTGGCCGGCCGAAAGCGCTACGACGAAGTGGATCCGGAACGGGTCAACTTGGTGTTTCTGCAGGACGACCTCTCGCAGATGGGTGTCGGAATGCCCAGCGAGCGGCCGCAGGAGCACCTGGGCCGCGCCGACGCCGCCGTAGTGCTGCAACGTCGCCTGTGGATTCGGGAACTGAAGAAACTGCGTCGCGGCGAGCCGTTGAAAGAGTGGCGCTACGACCCCGAGCTCGTGCCCGCGCGCGCCATCTATTGAAGGGTCGAAGTCAGTCCCGCGTTCGCTCGCCAGGTTTCGCCCATTGCCGAATCATGTGCAGGAGACAATCGACGCGAGCATTCATCGAATGCTCGCCGACGGCGTTCACTACAGCGACCTCGTGGCGCTGCGCAGCAATATCGGCGACGCCGATGGTTGGTGCGATGCGTGGATGGCCAGCGCCACAACCCTGGAGAACGTGGGCCGCAGGGCGTTAGCCGACGGCGCCCGGCTCACCGCAGGTATGGCGTTATGGCGCGCGGCGCTTTACTGCCACTTCGCGCAAGGATATTTCACCGACAAGTTTCCCGAAAAGAAGCTTGCCGCAGAAACGCGCAAGCAGGCGCTGTTCAGAGAGGCCGCGCCGCTGCTGAACCCGCCGCTGGAACGGGTGGAGATTCCCTTCCGTGGCGACGTCGCCCCCGGATTCATTCGTTTACCGGTCAACACCGTGCGGCCGCCCTGCGTCATTCTCTTTGGCGGCCTTGACTCCACCAAGGAGGATTCGCTCACCCTCAGCAACCTGATGGTCGAACGCGGCTTGGCAACGCTGGCCTTCGACGGACCGGGTCAAGGCGAGATGTTCCATCGGATGAAGCTGATCCCCGACTACGAAAGCGTAATCTCGGCGGCAATCGACTTCCTGGAAAAGAGCACTGCCATCGATCCGGCCCGCATCGGCATCGTAGGCCGCAGCACCGGCGGCCACTGGTCGTGCCAGGCGGCGGCAAAGGACAAGCGTGTGAAGGCCGCCATTGCGTGGGGCCTTGCCTATCACGCGCGCAATATTCCGCAAATGCCGACGACGGTCCAGAATCGCTGGACAAGGGCAGCCGGATTGAAGTCCGCCGAGGAAGCAGTCGCTTATTTCAAGGGTTACGACCTCCATGGTGTCGCATCGCGCATCACCTGTCCGCTGTTGATCGTACAGGGAGGGCGCGACCCGATCGTTCCACCCGAGAGTCTGGAACTGGTGCGGCAACAGGTGAAGGGCCCGGTAGAGGTGCTCAGCTGGCCGGATAGCGGCCACTGCTGCCACGAGCAATCGCACATCACCAAACCGGCGATGGCCGACTTCATGCTCCGGCATTTGGGTTGACCCCGAGCGAACGCGAAAAAGAGTGTGACGGCAGATCAAGCGCATCGCCACTTGCGCCGTCGACATTGATGTCCAATACCCTGATCGAAGTTCGCGTCGAATCCATCACAGCGGAGACCGCCGACATCAGGTCTTACGATCTGCGGCCGGCGAACGGTGGCGATTTGCCGCCGTTCACTGCGGGCGCGCATATCGATCTGCACTTGCGCAACAACACCGTGCGCAGCTATTCGCTCCTGAATCCGCAGAGCGAGCAGCATCGTTACGTCATCGCCGTCGCGCTGGACCGCAACAGCCGTGGCGGCTCGTCCTTCATTCACCATGCGCTGCGCGTGGGCGACTGTTTTCCAGTCTCGATGCCGCGCAACAACTTCAGGTTGGCGGAAGCTGGCGAGCACAGCGTTCTGATCGCCGGCGGCATCGGCATCACTCCGCTCTGGTGCATGGTGCAGCGGCTACGGGAATTGAATCGGTCCTGGGAGTTGTATTACTGCACGCGCACTCGCCAGGCCACCGCGTTCTACGAGGCGCTATCGACGCTGCCGGCCGGCGAGCGGGATCGAGTTCATTTCAATTTCGACGAAGAAACCGATGGCAGGATGCTCGATCTGGCGGGCGTGTTGAAGGACGCGGATCCGGCATGCCACTATTATTGCTGCGGTCCCGTGCCGATGCTGATCGCCTTCGAGGCGGCAACGGCCTCTCTGCCGCGTGACCGAGTGCACGTGGAATATTTCACGGCGAAGGATGCGCCGGTTATGTCCGGTGGGTTTACGGTAGTTCTGGCGCGATCCGAACGCACGATCGCCATCCCGCAAGGCAAGTCCATCCTGGACGCGCTATTGGAGGCCGGCATCGATGTCCCCCATGCCTGCACGATGGGAACCTGCGCCACCTGCGAAACCCGGGTGCTCGATGGCGTTCCAGACCATCGCGACGTCGTCCTGAGCCCTGAAGAGAAAGCCTCGAACGAGGTGATGATGATCTGTTGCTCGGGATGTATCGGCGACCGCCTGGTATTGGACCGCTAGCACGTCGGGAGGCACTTCAATGCGAACCGAGACCATCGGCAACATGACCATCGACCGGGTGGTCGAGATCGACCGCTATCTGTTCAAGCCGCGGGACTTCCTGCGCAATTTGGACGAGGCGATGATCGAGCGATACAAGCCGGTGCTTGGACCGCGGCTGATCGATCCCCGGACCGGCGACCTGATCATCAGCTTTCACAGCTATCTCATACGCACGCCCGATCTCACCATCCTCGTCGATACGTGCAATGGCAACGACAAATACCGCCCTGGCAAGCCTTGGCAGGACAGGCACACCAGCAGCTATTACCTCGACAACCTTGCCAAGCTCGGCGCGCGGCCGGAGGACGTCGATATCGTGCTCTGCACTCACCTGCACGGCGACCACGTCGGCTGGAATACCCGACTGACCAATGGGCGTTGGGTGCCGACCTTCCCGAATGCCAGGTACCTCATGGCGCGGCGCGAGTACGAGCATTTCTCGGCGTTGACGGAAGGCCCCCCAGACGCGCCAACGCCCTACCCTGCCTTTGCGGACAGCGTATTGCCGGTGCTTGAAGCCGGCCGCGCCGAATTGGTTGAGATGGACAAGACAATCCACCGTCATCTTGACGACAGCCTGTGGCTGGAACCCGCACCGGGTCATACGCCCGGCCATGTCACCGTGCACGCAAAGGGCCGCAATGGCAGCGCCGTGCTGTGCGGCGACGTGATCCATCATCCGATCCAGTTCCATGAGCCCCAGCTCAGCAACAACGGCGACCTTGACCCGGTTCAAGCGATAGCGAGCCGCAATCGGATGCTGCAGCAATGCGTCGCCAGTCATGCCGTGCTGCTGACCGGGCACTTTCCGGCGCCGACATCAGGTTACGTGACCGAGGACGGCGACGGGTTCCGCTTCCGATTCAAGTCCGATTGACGCGTGCGCGCGGCGGCGCCTGGCTATGGCGGCGCGCACGAACGCCGCAACCGTGGAACTGGATGCGGCCACCTTTCTCTAGTCTCGCAACGCACAGGAGATCACCGATCTGAACCTCGCCGCCGCTGGCCGGAGCAGCAGCGGCTCGAGCAATCGCCTACGGCGTGCGTGAGTGCGCGATCGCAGGTGTCTCCGTTTCAGTCGCGGGTGCCATGCCGGATTGCAGTAGCGCCAGCGCGGTTGCGGGGTCATCGGCAAAGCGGAACAGTGCGAGGTCCTGACGGTCGATCATGCCGTGCCGGACGAGCGCCTCGAAGTTGATCACCTCGTTCCAATACGCCGAACCGTAGAGCAGGATCGGAATCCGCCGGGCGATCTTCTCGGTTTGCATCAGCGTCAGGAGCTCCGTGAGCTCGTCCAGCGTGCCGAACCCGCCGGGAAACACGACCAGTGCGCGGGCGAGATGCGCGAACCAGAGCTTGCGCATGAAGAAGTAGTGGAACTCGAACGCGAGACCGGGCGAGATGTAGCGATTGGGCCGCTGTTCGTGCGGCAACCCGATGTTGAGACCGATGGATTTGCCGCCGGCGTCGACCGCGCCGCGGTTGGCGGCCTCCATGATGCCGCCGCCCCCGCCCGTGCATACCACGCAGTGACACACCTCCGAGGACAGGTCCATCGACCACCGGGTGACGAGGCGCGCCAATTCGCGCGCGGCTTCGTAGTAGTGACCGAGCGGCCCGCCGGGATCGAGTCGTGCCGATCCGAAGAACACGACGGTGCCGCAGATTTTTTCGCGCTGGAACGCATACAGCGGCTGCAGATACTCGGCGAGGATGCGCAACGGCCGTGCGTCGTCGCTGTCGAGGAAGGCCTCGTTCTTGTACGCGAGCGGGGCGCGTGAAGGATCGGTTGGGTTCACGAGCGTGCCCGCGCGGCAGCGAAGTCGATGAACCCGCGCTCGACATCGGTGTGGAGGAGTTGCACGGCGACGCGGTCGCCGACATCGAGCCCTTGAAAGCCCTTGACCACGCGCCCTTCCGTCGTCGGTCCCGAGATGCGGACCCAGGTTCCCTTGTCCGACGCGCCGGTCACGATGCCCTGGAACGTCGCGCCGATACGCGACGACAGCAAGAGCGCTGCCGCGGACTTTGCGACCTGCCGTTCGACCTTGGCGGCATTGCGCTGCTGCTCGGTGCAATGCGCGGCGAGTGTGGCGAGCTCGGTGTTGCTGTAAGGCGAGCGCCGTCCATCGAGCGCGGCCTTGACGATGCGCTGCGTGATGAGATCGGGGAATCGGCGGTTGGGCGCGGTCGAATGCGTGTAATCCGTGACCGCCAGCGCAAAGTGCCCCGGCGCTGGCGTGCCTGGGACTTCAAGCGCGTATTCGCCCGAACCGAGGAGCTTCACGATCGACAGCGAAAGATCGCCAAAGCGATCCGGGTCGGCCTGGCGCCGCGTCTGCAAGAACGCGTCGAGCGCAATCGCATCGGGCAGCGCCGGCAGCTTCTCCCCGACCTGCGCGGCCAGCGCGACGATGCGGTCCCAGCGTTGCGGCGTGCGCAGCACCCGGCGCAGCGACGGCATCGCCTTGCTCGCGAGAAAGCGGGCGACGACGCCGTTGGCGGCCACCATGAAATCCTCGATCAATTCCTTCGCCCGATTGGATGCGTCGGGCGCGAGGTCGGCCAGCGTATCGTCGGAGAAGATCGGACGCGTCTCGAGCGTATCGAGCTCGAGCGCGCCACGAGATTCCCGCATGCGTTTCAACGCCTGTGCGACGCGGCTCTGCCGGCGCAGCTGCTCGTCCAGGCCAGGCACCGCCGCCACCGGAGCCGGCGCCGCCGCATTCCCTTCGAGCCAGGCCGCCACGCTGTTGTAGGCGAGCTTGGCGTGATTGCGGACCGTCGCCCGGTAGATGGCGGACTTCGTGACCGAGCCGTCGGCCGCGACCGTCATCTCGACGACGACCGCCAGTCGATCTTCATCCGGATTGAGCGACGTGAGATTCGTCGACAGCTTTTCCGGCAGCATCGGGAAGATCTCGGCCGCGGTGTATACCGAGGTTGTGTTGACCGAGGCATGGTTGTCGATGTTCGAGCCTTTCCTCACCAGGGCATCGACATCGGCGACGGCGACGAAGACCGTCTCGGCACCCTCGGCGGCGGGCCCCGCCACCGAGAGCTGATCGAGATCGCGGGAGTCGTCATTGTCGATCGAGGCCCAAAGCAGGCTGCGCAGGTCGCGCACGGCGGCGTCTGCGGCTGTGGCCGCGTGCGTGAGCGCAGCGGCTTCGGCCACGACAGCCGGCGAAAAGTCAGGGAGAAGGCCGCGCTCGCGCATCGCGTCGTGGGCTACGTGCTGCAGGCGGGCGTTACCGCTGGAACGAAGGGAGGCCATCGAATCATCGCATCTGAAGTCGAAGCGGCCATTGTAGGGGCAGGCCGCGGGCGCGCTGCGTAGTTGCGCGCGACTGGCAAAGGAGTGCCGCGCGGGCTCTTGGCGGTCAATCCCCGGCAGCGCGATGCCCGCGCGTCATCACGGGCGCCCCGCCGCGCGCGCGTTGAGGAAGACCGAATACAGCGACGTCGTGCCGCAAATGAACAGGCGATTGAGCTTCGGCCCGCCGAAGCATACGTTGGCCACACTTTCAGGGATCGCGATCTTGCCCAGCAGCGCACCATCGCTCGCGTGACAGTGGACGCCGTCCCCGGCCGACAGCCACAGGTTGCCCTGCCCATCGACGCGAAAGCCGTCGAACACACCCACGGGGCAGGTGGCGAAGACCTCGCCACCCGATAGCGAGCTGCCATCGGCCGACACGGTGAAGCGGCGCACGTGCTGTGGCCCGTCCACTCTATGGGTGATTCCGGTGTCGGCGATGTACAGCAGCGACTCGTCGGGTGAGAACGCGAGGCCGTTCGGCTGCACGAAATCCGAGGCGACCATGGTGACGCGGCCGTTCTGCGCGTCGATCCGGTAGACGTTGCAGGCGCCGATCTCGCTCGGCGCGGCGTCCCCTTCGTAGTCGGAGTCGATGCCGTAGCTCGGGTCGGTGAACCAGATGCTGCCGTCGCTCTTGACCACGACATCGTTCGGCGAGTTGAAGCGTCGGCCGTCGTAGCGCTCGGCCAGCACGGTGCGCCTGCCATCGAACTCCGTGCGCGAAACGCAGCGGCTGCGATGCTCGCACGAGACCAGGCGGCCCTCCCGATCCACGGTATTGCCGTTGCTGTTCAGCGACGGTTGGCGGAACACCGAAACGGAGCCATCGGTCTCGTCCCATCGCAACATGCGGTCGTTCGGAATGTCCGACCACACGAGGTAGCGTCCGGCGGCGAACCACGCCGGTCCCTCGGCCCAGCGGCAACCGGTGTAGAGCTTCTCGGCATGCACATACGGCAGCGCGAGCTTGCGAAAGCGCGGATCGATGACGCTGAAGGTGGAGGTGAGCTCGAGGGGCATGGTGTAGGAATCCGATGGGCGACGGACTATTCAGAAGGTCGGCGACCACGGCCATAGATGAGCAACATGGCGATAATGACGACGCCATAGGTGACGTGGCGGCCGAATTCCGGCATCTGCATCACGGACAGGATGGACTGCAGCAACGTGATCAGGATGACGCCCGCCACCGTGCCGAGATAGCTGCCGCGGCCGCCGAGAATCGAGGTGCCCCCAAGCACGACGGCGGCGATCGCGGGCAGCAGGTATGGATCCCCCATCGCCTGGGCCGCCTTGCTTGCATAGCCCGCGAGCAGCACGCCGCCGAACGCCGAAAGGCCGCCCGACAGCGCGAACGCCGCCGTCACGACCAGGCGCGTCCTCGCACCGGAGAGATAGGCTGCGCGCTCACGGTTTCCGATCGCGTAGACGGTGCGACCGAAGGTCGTGCGGGTCAGCAGGAACACGGCGGCCACGCCGACCGCGGCCCACACCAGCACCGCGTTGGGGATGCCGAAGACAGTATCGCCGGTGGCGATGACGCGCATCGCCGGCGACGACGAATCCTGCGGCGAGAATCCCCCCGTGTGCACGATCATCAATCCCTGGGCGACTGCGTTCATCGCAAGGGTGACGACCATCGACGGGATGCGAAGGAATGCCACGCCGACGCCGCTGACCAGCCCCAGCGCGACGCCGCAGCCGATGCCCACCGGAATCGCGAGGATCTCGCCCAGCGGTCCCCAGCCGGTGGCCGCGGTCGCCATCATCCCGCCGACGGCGACGACCCAGGGCACCGACAGGTCGATCTGGCCCAGCAGGATGACGATCATCATCCCGGTCGCGATCACACCGAGGAACGACGCCACTTTCAGTTGTTGCAGCAGATATTGCGGCGACAGGAAGCTGCTCGAATAGAGGCTTCCGACGAGCAGCACGAGCACGATGCAGCCGAACGCCCACGCGATCGCAGGATCGATGCGGCGGCGCATGCTGGCTACCGTGCTGGCGATCGCGCGATCGCGCCGGTTTTCCCGCGATGGTGCGTCAACCATACAAGTCGAGCCGGTTGCGCAGGCGCAGCAGCCGGGCCGCACCGAGACAGACCGCCGCTGCCAGCACGATGCCCTGGAACAGCGGCTGCCACAGCGGCTCGACGTTGAACACGAACAGCAAATCACCGATCGTGCGGAACATCAGCGCGCCGAAGATCGCGCCGATGGCGCTGCCCGACCCGCCGAACAGCGACACGCCGCCGAGCACGACCGCCGCAATCGAATACAGCGTATAGGTGCTGGCGTTGGCCGCCGACGCTTCGCCGGTGTACGTGATGAACGTGACGAAGAGCCCCGCCATCGACGCGAGGAGACCCGACAGCGTATAGGCGACGAACTTGGCGCGCCGGATCGGCACGCCCGACATGTACGCGGCGACCTCGGAGGAACCGACGGCATACGCGGCGCGTCCGATCACCGAGCGGCGGAAGGGAAGCCATACGACTACCACCACCGCCAGCAACAGCGACAGGCTGGCCGGCACGCCGCCGGGCAACTGGCCGGTCAGCGCATCGGCCAGCGCCGTATTGACGTCGCCGCCGGGAACCGGCCGCAGCGCAAGTGCGGCCCCGTAGAACACCGCGCCAGTAGCAATGGTCGTGACGATCGGCTGCAGCCGCCCGAAGATCACGATCAGCGCGTTGATCGCGCCGCACAGGCAGCCGACCAGCAGCACGCCAATAACGCCCAAGGCGGTCATCAGCGGCGAGCCGACGACGATCCACGATGCGAGGCAATTGGCAAGAACCATCACCGCTCCCACCGAAAGATCGATGCCCGACGTCAGGACGACAAACGTCTGCGCCATCGCAATGATCGCGAGCAGCGCGCCCTTGTTGGCCGCGGTGGTCGCCACGTTGGCGTCGAGACCCGCGGAATGGTTGGTCGCATAGATCGTGAACATCACGAGGAACGCCGCGAAGGCGAGCAGCGTCCCCTTGTGCTCGCGCAGCCAGTAGGTCCCGTCGCCGTTCACGTCAAGCCCGCCTCAAGTGGTCCGCGCTTCCACGCTTCGGCGCCGATGTTCAGGGCGCTGCCGATCAGCGCGCGCTCGGTGATCTCGTCGCCGATCAGCTCGCGCTTGATCGCGCCGTCATACATCACGAGCACGCGGTCGCAGCAGCCGATCAACTCGTCATAGTCGGTCGAGTAGAAGAGGATCGCCGCGTCCGCGTCGGCCAGCTCGCGCAACAGCTTGTACATCTCCTGCTTGGTTCCGACGTCGATGCCGCGGGTTGGATCGTTCAGCAGGAGGATGCGCGGCGCCATCATCAACCATTTGCCGATGACAAGCTTCTGCTGGTTGCCGCCGGAAAGCGATCCGGCCGGCAACTCGATGCCGTCGGTCCGGATGGCGAGCAGGCGCACCATCCGCTCGACCGCGCCGCGCTCGGCGGCCGCATCGACGATGCCCCATCGTGACAAGGCCGGAAGCGCCGCGAAGGAAAGGTTGTCGCGCACCGACATCGGCAACATGAGGCCTTCCGTCTTGCGATCCTCCGGGATCAGCGCCATCCCGATGTCCCTGCGCTTCGCGACGTCCGGACCGGTGATGGTCACGGGCTTGCCATCGACCCGCACGCCGCCCGTCGTGCCGTGCAGCACGCCGAAGAGCCCCAGCAGCAGCTCGCGCTGGCCCTGCCCATCGAGTCCGCCCAATCCCACCACCTCGCCGGCGCGCAGTTGCAGCGAGATGTCGGTCAGCCGGTCGCCCCAGCAGAGCTTGCGCACGTCGAGCACCGGCGACACGTTGGTTGCCGCTCGCGTGGTGCGCGCCGGAAACACCGCGTTGTATTCGCGGCCGATCATCAGCTCGACGACCTCGTTGTCGGTCTTGGTGCCCGCGGCGTAGGTCGCCACGCTGCGGCCGTTGCGGAATACCGTGCACTCGTCCGCCAACTCGGTGATTTCGTGCATCCGGTGCGAAATGTAGACAAGTGCTAAACCTTCCGTGCGCAGCCGCTTCAGCACGCCGTAGATCTTCGTCACGTCGGCGGCGGTCAGTGCCGAAGTGGCTTCGTCGAGGATCAGGATGCGCGGCTTGCGCGCGAGCGCCTTCGCGATCTCGACCATCTGCCTCCGCGACAGCGACAGGTCCTTGACCAGAGCCAGCGGATGGACGTTGTCGGCGCCGGCACGCGCGAGCGCGTCCTCGGCCATGCGGCGCTGCGCCCGACGATCGATCAGCCCGAAGCGGCACGGCGCGTTGCTGATCGCGATGTTGTCCGCCACCGACAGATCGGGGATCAGCGACAGCTCCTGGAAGATGCACGCGATGCCGACCGCGTTGGCCGCGGCCGGTGACGCGAACGACACCGGCTCCCCGTCGAGCAGCATCCGGCCCTCGTCCGGCGCGACCACACCCGCCATGATCTTGATCAGCGTCGATTTTCCGGCGCCGTTCTCGCCCAGGACCGCATGGATCCGGCCGGCCTCGATCACCAGGTCGGCGTGCTGCAACGCGCGCACACCGCCATAGCGCTTGGAAACGCCTTGCATGACGAAGAGGCTCATTCGGCGACACTCGACATCGGGCCAATCGTCGAGCCTTCAGGCGTACGGCGGGCCGGCACGCGCGCATGGATGCGGGGATCGCGCACGGCAATCCCCGCAGCCACGTCTACTTGTTCGCCTCGCTCTGCCCCATGATTTCCTGCGCGGTGAAGTTGATGCCGCACGTGGGAAAGGAGTTGCCGACGAAGAAATTGTCGCTCTGCGCGGGGTAGTAGTCGGTCCCTTCCTTCATGTTCGGGTACTCGGCGCGCGCCAGAGGAAGCTTTACCGACTGCGGCACGACCTTCCCTTCGAGCGCCGCGATCGCCGTCTTGATCGCCACCGCCACCTGGGCCGGTCCTGTCCCTGCCGACGAGCACTTGAGGCCCTGCGCCCCATACTTGGCGCAGAACTTGCGAAACCCGTTCTCCGTCTCGCCGCCGAACGGCACGAACGGATGCTTGGCATCGATCATCGCCTGGACGACGCCGGTGTCGCCGCCTTGTGCCGTGATCGCGTCAAAACGCTTGTGCACGGCGATCGCGTCCGCCGTCACCTTTTGCGCCGTCGGGTCGTCCCACTTGCCGATCACCTCGACCGTGTCCCACTTCTTCCCCGAGGCCTTCAGCACTTCCTGGATGCCATCGTGGCGGTCGCGATCGACGGACGTGCCCGAGACACCTCGCACTTCGAGCACCTTGCCGCCGTTCGGAACGTTCTTCACCAGCCATTCGGCCCAGTACTTGCCGAGCCCTTTCTGGTCGACGTTGACGTTGATCGCTTCTTCGGTATCGAGAATGTTGTCGAACGCGACCAGCACGACGCCGGCATCGTTGGCGCGCTTGATCACCGGCTTGAACGCCGCCGGATTCTGGGCGTTCACCACAATCGCGTCGTAGCCCGAGTCGATGAAGTTGTTGATGGCCGCGATCTGCGCGGCGACGTCCTCGCCGGTGGACACGACCTTGAACTCCTTGAGCTTGGCGGCGACGTCGGGCTGGGCGGCGTACGCCTTCGCCGTCTTGATCATCTGGATGCGCCACGTGTTGGCGATGTATCCGTTGGCGAGCGCGATCCGATAGGGTCCCTTCTTGGCCGGGTACTGGAACAGCTTGGTGTTGCTGGCCCACGGCGCAAAGCACTGCGGATCGGAATTGGGCAGCGACACGACCTTCGGTGGCGCGGCCGTGGCGAGTCCGGCCGCAAGCATTCCAGCCACGACGGCAGTACATGTACGGTATAGCATCCAAGCCTCCTTTTGATCACGAATTGCGACCAACCGCGCAATCGGCAGCGACGTACATGGCGTCCTGCTCTCGACTGCCTGCCCGACTCCGGAGCGCCCTCGCACGAGAACGCCTCGGGTCACGTCATTGCGCCCATTATGGGCGCCGAAGGCTGCGGAATTCAACCGCAGTCCCCGCAAGGAACGGTGAATGCGCCGCTCGTGTTCGCAACGCGAGCCGTGCGCGAAATCGAACACACGCATCATGATGATTTAGGTATCGATCAGGCCGAGCTGGGGCGAGATGAGCGCGGCCTTTCCCTCGAGGAGACTGCGCCAGCGTGCGACGTGCCCGCGGCGGAAGCGGAGCTTGGGCATCGCGAGGCTGATCGCGGCAACGATCGAGCCGCTGTTCGGATCACGCACCGGAACACTGACGCAGCAGAGATTCTCTGCGTACTCCTCCACGTCGACCGCGTAGCCCTGCTTTCGGACCATCGCAAGCTCGCGCTTGAGCTTGGCCCGACTGGTGATCGTCTGCGGCGTGTGAGGCGTAAGTTGCACTGACGCGAGGTAGCGTTCGAGCGCCTCGGGGGCGAGGCCGGACAACAGCACCTTGCCCGTGGCGGTACAGTAGGCGGGCTCGCGCTGCGAGGAACGGATCGAGGCGCTGACCACCTGCCGTCCATCGGCCTTGCCCAGCTGCACGATTTCGCCGTGGCTCAGGATCACGAGGTAAGCGGTTTCGCCGACAACGTCGCGCAGCGCCTCGAGGTGCGGCCGGGCAAGCGCAGCGAGGTCCTTGCCCTTGAGATAGGCGCTCGCCAGCTGGTAGAACCGCGGACCGAGCACGTAGCTCAAATGGCCAGGGTGCTGCTCGACGTAACCGCGCGCCGCGAGCGTCTGCAGCTGCCGGAATGCGGTACTCACATTGAACCCGGTCGCGCGCGCGATGTCGGACCCGCTGACCGCCCGCTGGGCCGCGCCGAGGTGCTCGAGGATGTCGAGCACCTTGGATACGCTCTTGACGGCGTCCGGTTCGGGCCGTGTCTTCGGTCGTCCGCCTGGCATCCGCTTGATCAGTCCGTGAGTTGGCCGATCGGTGGAAGGACTACCGGTCGGCCGGCACTCGAGTTGTTTTGCGCAATACGCAAAAGCTTCTCGTGTTCCGCAAAATGCTAGACCGCGTGCAGCATGCTGTCAATTCCATCACGTGCGTCAGCGTTCGATTCAGATGGTCGCCAGCTCGGCCGGCCTACCGCTGCCGCCGCCGACGGCCTTTCTTCATCGCGGGGACCGCAGTCGCGGCATCCACGCGCATAACGGCTCACGGGTTGAAATTTACTGGGCAAAGCGAGGAATATGCGTCACTCCCCATCTGTAAACGAAGGAATGGGTCCATCGTCCTGGCAGGGCTTTCCTTCGTGCGGGCATGCGGCGAGATGAACATGTCGGAAACCAGCAACCTGACCTGTCGAATCGTGCGCGCTATGCGGTGGCTGCTCGTGCTTCTGACGCTACTTGCCAACAGCGCCGCTGCGGCAACGATCACGATCAGCGTCGCCAGTCACCCCGACGCAATGGAAATCGCGGGCAGTGCCGAGCTCCATGCCGATGCAGAGACCGCATGGCGCGTGTTGACCGACTACGAGCATTATGTTGACTTCATCCCGGACCTGCAGGGCAGCCGCGTCGTTGCGCGCAACGGCGCGACCGTCACCGTGGAGCAAACCGGGAATGTCATGCTGTGGGGACTGTACCTGCCCCTGGATGTCACGTTCGAGATTACCGAAATGGCGCCGACCAGTCTCGTTTCGCGCGTTGTAGCGGGCGATCTGCGTTCGCTGAACAGCCGCTACCTGCTAACCCCCGTGGGGAACGGGGTGCGGCTCGAATACACCGGCAAGCTGGACTCGGGATTTGTGTTGTTGGACGCCATCGAGCGAGTTGCCGTCAAGCAGAATGTCGCCCGCCGCTTCCAGGCACTCGCCGACGAGATCGAGCGCCGAAGTACTGCGGGCCTCGACCAATCCGGTGGCGGGCCGCCGCTGAAAGGCCGGGGGTCCACGCGCGCGCAGCCGGCGTCGCCGACATCCTGAGCGCAACGGAGTTTTGACATGCGGAAGGCGCTCGCCGCCCTCGCCATCGTTGCCGGATTGGCGGCGGGCTGCGCGCCGCCGCTTCCGCGGCCGACGGAACCTCTCGAGCCGTTTCCGGCCACATTCCCCTCGCAGCGCTATCTGGCAGCGATCGCGCGCGGCGAGCCCGTATTCCGCATCGACGCCGCACGTTCGCTCGTCGTGATCGAGGTTCACCGGGCAGGATCGCTCGCGCGTCTGGGACATGATCATGTCGTCGCGAGCCACGACGTACAAGGCTATGTCGCCGCGAAAGAGCATCTGGCGGACCTCTACGTTCCGTTGGACCGGCTGATTGTCGATGAGCCTGCGCTGCGCGCTGAGGCTGGCTTCGACACCAAGCCCTCCGAAGCCGACATTGCCGGGACGCGGGAGAACATGCTTGGCCGAGTCCTCGAAGTCGAGCGGTATCCGTTCGCACTTGCTACCGTGAGCGAGGTCGTTCCCGGCGCCGACCATTCCACCGTCCAGCTCGCGCTGACCCTGCACGGAATCACGCGTACGACGCGAGTTCCCGCGCGGATCGAGACTCAAGACGACGAGATCGCCGTGACCGGAAGCATGGTTGTGAAGCAGACCGATTTCGGCATCGCCCCGCTCTCGATCCTGGGTGGCGCGATCCAGGTGCAGGATGAAGTCCAACTGCGCTTCCAGATCCGCGCGCGCCGATGCCTCACACAATCATGTCAATGGGCAGATGTTTCTTCGCCTCAGGACGGGCCGGTCGCCGCGCGCGGCATGTAAATTTTTGCATAGCCCTCTTTCAGGGCCGTCGTGATCTGGTCAAGGCGTCGATCGATGTGCTTTTCGAGGATTGCGACGCAGGCCGCCTTGTCGCGCCGCTTCAGCCCCAGCAGCACGTCGCGGTGCTCGGCCTGCGTGTTGGCGCGATCTCCGCGGTCCATGTCGATCCAGCGCACGAAGCGAATGCGTGCGTTGACGTTCGCCAGCACGCGCAGCATCTCGACATTGCCCGACATGCCCAGCAGCCGCTCATGAAAGGTTTCGTCGAGCCGCACCAGCTCGACCACCGAGCGACTGCCGGCATCGGGGCCGGTGCTGTCGAGGAACGCGAGCAGCGCATCGATGTCCTCATCCTTGGCGCGCTGGATGGCGAGCCCCACCGCGGCGATCTCGATCGCCTTGCGCAGCTCGTACAGGTAGAACACCTCGTGCACATCCAGATCGCGGCAGTAGTAGCCCTTGCCGGGCGCGAAGCGCAGCAGGCCCTCCATGTTGAGCCGGTTCAGTGCCTCGCGCAGCGGCGTGCGGCTGGCGCCGAGACTGCGCGACAGCTCGACCTCGTTGAGCCGCTCGCCGGGCTTGAATTCGTAAGCGATGGCCATCGCCTTGAGGCGCTCGTAGACCCGCACCACAACGCTGTCCGTCGGGACTTCCAGGTTGCTGTTCTTGGTCTCCATCATGGGAACACCCGCGGCCGCAGTCCGGCATGGAACCACGTGATCATCGAATAGATGTCGTACACCGGCATGCCAACCGCAGACTGCAGCGCGGCGGCGTACGGCGGCATGTTGGTGCACTCGAGCACGATCGCACCGACGTCCGGGTGCTTCGCACAAAGTGCCTGGCCCGCTTCGACGATATCCTGCGCGGCCAGTTCGACATCCATGTCGTCGGACTCCGCCTTGATCAGTACCCGGAAAAACTCGCGCCCGTTCTCGGTGCCGACGATCGGCGTATCGAGCGGTACGCCGACCGACGCGAGATGCTCGGACGTCAAGGTCGCGCCGCTGACCGTGACGAGGCCGACGCGCTTGCCCGGCGGCAGCGTCGCCTGCACCCACGGGACCTGCATCATCGACGAGGTCGCCACGGGCACGCCGACCGCGGCGGTCAATTCCTTTTGAAACAGCGACAGGAAGCCGCAGTTGGTCGTGAGCGCCTCGGCGCCCAGCCGCACCAGGTCGCGCGCGGCGTCGATGAAATCGGGCAGCAGTCCACGCGCGCCATGCAGAACGACCTTCTCCGGACTGGCCCCGCGCACAACGCGATACAGCACAGGAAATGGCCACGTCGTGGCATTGCCCATGTCGCCTGCGATCCGCGGAAAGCGCGCTTCGAGCATCAAGATGCCGAGCGGCGCGCCGTAAAGCGCCTTGCCGCCGCGAGCCAATGTGGTTCGAGCTGTGCGTGTCATGAGGATGTCCAGGACGTGAACGAGTCAGGGGCGCCGCATCAGCCGAAGCGGCGCGGATCGAACGGTTCGAGTGGAATCTCGGGTGCGCGGCCCGACAGCAGTTGCGCCACCAGGCGTCCCGTGCGCGCCGACGAGACCAGGCCAACATGGCCATGACCGAACGCGTGGATGATGTCGCGGCTGGCGCTCGCATGGCCTAGGCATGGCAAGCCGTCGGGAGTGCTCGGCCGCCGCCCCAGCCAGTAGCGAACGCGACCGGCGGGCAGGTCGCGCGGCAGCGCGGGAAACATGCTTAGCGCGTGATCGCGCAGGATCTCGGCGCGGCGCCAGTTCGGCGCGGCATCGAACGACGCGATCTCGACCTGGCCGGCCATGCGGAGGCCGCCTTCCATCAATGTCGCGACGGCGCTGGCATCCGACGCCATCATCGGCGTGCGCGGGCTGCCCTCCGGACTTGTGATCATCGCGTGATAACCGCGCTCGCTCTCCAGCGACACCCGGTCGCCGGCGGCGGCCGCGAGCGATTTCGAGCGTGCGCCGGCCGCGATGACGGCCGCATCGCAGGGAATTTCAGCGGTGTCGGTCGACACGGCGCGCAGGCGCCCCCCCTCGATGCGAAAGCCGCTCGCCCGGCCGCGCGTGTGCGTTGCCCCGAGCGCGCGGGCGTGCGTGACGAGTGCCGCCACGTACGACGCCGGATCACGGCAGTGACCCGCTTCCTCGACCAGCACGCCGAATCGATACCGCTCGTGCAATGCGGGCTCGCGTGCGCGCAATTCGTCTGCCGCAAGCTCCCGCCATTGCACGCCCACGGCGCGCCGCGCGTCCCAGGCATGTGCCTCGGCTGCGAATTCGGTGCGCGACGGATAGACGTGCAGCAGCCCCTTCTGTTCGATCAGATGTGCGACACCCGCCTGCTCGGCCAGCGCGCGGTGCAGCGCCGGCGCGTCGATCAGCAGCGTGCGCAGCGCGTGCGCGATCACGGCGATGCGTTGGTGCGTCGCGCCTGCGGCCAGGTACCGCAACAGCCACGGCGTCGCTCGGGGCAGGTAGGTCCAGCGGATCGCCAGCGGTCCCAGTGGGTCGAGGAGATAACGCGGGACCTTCTTCCATATTCCCGGCTGTGCCGGTGGTATCACCGAGTGCGACGACAGCCAGCCGGCATTGCCGTAGCTCGAGGCCTGCTCGCCACCCGGCGTGTCGGGATCGAGGAGCGTCACACGATGGCCTTCGCGCAGTGCGTGCATCGCACTCATCGCCCCGATCAGGCCGGCGCCGATGATCACCACGTCACGGCTCATGAGGCCCGGACCTGTGGTCGACGTCATTGCGCAACTTCATTGCAGCGCCTGGCAGGCGCGCGCGATGCGGTCGCAGCCGTTGCGAAGATCGGCGTCGGACGCCGCGTACGAAATGCGGAAATACGGCGCCAGTCCGAAACAGCTGCCCGGCACGACGGCGAGGTCGTATGCGTCGAGCAGATAGCGGCAGAACGCGATATCGCTGTCGATCGATGTGCCGTCGGGCGCACGGCGACCCACGAGACCGGCGCAGCTCGCGAAGGTGTAAAACGCGCCTTCGGGCCGGCGGCAGGCGATGCCGCCGATCGCGTTCAGCCGTTCGACGACGAAGTCGCGCCGGCGCTGGAACGTCCGCCGCCATTCGGCCAGCTGGTCCTGCGGTCCGGTCAATGCCTCGATGGCGGCAGCCTGACTGATCGAGCACGGGTTCGACGTGCTCTGGCTCTGCACGACCGCCATCGCGGCAATCAGCGCCGCCGGGCCACCGCCGTAGCCCAGACGCCAACCCGTCATCGCGTACGACTTCGACACGCCGTTGACCGTCAGCGTGCGACCCTTCAGTGACGGCTCGAGCTGCGCACCCGTGACGAACGGGACGCCATCGTAGAGCAGGTGCTCGTAGATGTCGTCGCTCATCAGCCACACGTGCGGATGGCGCGTGAGCACGTCGACAATCGGCCGCAACCGTTCCGCCGAGTACGCAGCGCCGCTCGGATTCGACGGCGAGTTGAGCAGCAGCCATCGCGTGCGCGGCGTGATGGCCGCTTCCAGGTCCGCGGCGTCCAACCGGAAGCCGTTCTCCTCGGCGCAGCGCACCGGCACCGGCCGGCCTCCGGCGATCAGCACCATGTCGGCGTACGACGTCCAATACGGCGCCGCCAGAATGACCTCGTCGCCGGCGTCGAGCGTGGCCATGAAGGCGTTGTGCATCACCTGCTTCGCGCCAGCGCCGACGCTGATCTCGTGCTGCGCGTAGTCGAGCTGGTTCTCGCGCCGGAACTTGGCGCGGATCGCGGCCTTCAGCTCGGCGGTGCCGTCGAGCACCGTGTACTTGGTCTGGCCGGCGCGGATCGCGCGGATTGCCGCTTCTTTGACGTTCTCCGGCGTGTCGAAGTCGGGCTCGCCCGCGCCCAGCACGATCATCGGGCGCCCCTCTTTGCGGCGCTGGGTCGCCAGCGCAGCGATGCGCAGGATCTCGGAGATCTGGATCGCGCCGATGCGCGCCGCACGCCGAAATGGCGCCACCACAGTGTTCGAGGCGGTCGTCACGGCTTCACAGCGCGGCGGTGACGACGATCTCGACGCGCAAGGCCGGATCTGCCAGCTCGACCTTGCCGCAGCAGCGCGTGGGTCCGTGGCCGGGCACGACCCACGCGTCCCAGACCGCATTCATCCCCGCGAAGTCGTCCATCGTGCGCAGCCAGATCTGCGCGGTGAGCAGGCGCGACTTGTCGGTCGCGGCGCGCGCGAGCATCTCGTCGATCTTGGCCAGCACCTGGCGGGTCTGCTCGGCGATCGCCGCCGTCTTGTCCTCGGCCACCTGGCCGGCGAGATAGACCACGCCGCCGTGGACTACGGCGCGGCTGCGGCGCGCGTTCTGGTCGATGCGGGTGATGTCCGTCATGCGGGTTCCTGCGGATTCGGATGGACGATCAACGGCCGTGCGCCGCAATGCGGCGGCAATGGTCCAGCGCGGCGTTGATCAGGTTGCGGTTGGCTTCGGCCGTGCGGAATGCCGAGTGCGCCGACAGCGTCACGTTGGGAAGCGTGGTCAATGGGTGCCCGGCCGGCAGCGGCTCGATGGTGAAGACATCGAGACCGGCATGACGCAGATGACCCGAGCGCAATGCGTCGATCATCGCGTCCTCGTCCACCAGCGCGCCGCGCGCCGTGTTGATCAGGATCGCGCCCGGACGCAGCGCCGCGATGCGCTCGCGCGACAGAAAGTTCTTCGTCTCTTCATTCAACAACAGGTGCAGCGACAGCACGTCGCTCTCGGCGAGCAGCCGGTCGAGTGCGACGAACTGCACCCCCGGAAACGTCTTCGGGCTGCGGTTCCAGGCCAGCACTTTCATTCCGGTGCCCAAAGCGAGTCGCGCCACCTCGGCCGCGATTCCGCCGAAGCCGAGCAACCCGATCGTGCGACCGGTGAGCTGGAGCGCGTCGGTGCGCACCCAGCTCCCGGTGCGCATTTCGCGGTCCATGCGCGCGAAACCACGCGCGGCGGTCCACATCAGCGCCACCGCGCACTCGGCGACCGCCGTGTCGCCATAGCCCTTGATCGTGTGCACCGCGATGCCGAGCTCTCCCAGCTCTTCGGGATTCATATAGCTGCGCGCACCCGTGCCGAGGAAGACGACGTGCGCAAGGCCCTCGCATTGGCGCGCGATCGCAGTCGGGAAGTGCGTATGGTCGATGAGCGCGATTGCGGCGCCTGCCAGCGTGGCTGGAAGCGTGTCGCTGCGAATGTCGGGTTGCCGGTTGATCGTGAAGGGGATGTCGATCGTTCCCGAGAGCTCCTGGGCTATGTCGCCGAGCGTCGGATTGGCATCCACGAATACCGCGCGCAGTGTGGGGCGCGAGGTCGCGTCGGTATGGGCAGAGGCGCTTGAAGCGGGGGTCGAGGACATGCAGGATCCGTGATGGGAAAGGTCGTGTTGGTGGTATTCGCCGATGGTAATGATTTACAGAATACACTTCAAGAATTATCATCTGTATGCAGGCTGGGATTTCGAACGTACACCTTCCCGCCGGTTGACTCATTCCATTCAGGAGTAGCCATGCGCTTTGCCACCAACGCGTTATTCACCCTCGCGGCCACCCTGCTCTGCCTGGCGCCCGCGCATGCCGCGTATCCAGACCGGCCGATCCGCCTGATCGTGCCTTGGGCACCGGGCGGTTCTACCGATGTCCTCGCCCGGCTGGTGGCGGATAAGCTGACGGTGTCGATGGGTCAGCCGGTCATCGTCGAGAACAAGCCGGGAGCGTCGGGAAATATCGGTTCGGAGCTGGTCGCCAAATCGAAGCCGGACGGCTACACGCTGCTGGTCGGCCTGGGCAATACGCACGTGGTGAATCCTGCGATGTACACGAACATGACGTTCAAGGGTGTGGAGGACTTCACGCCGATCGCCATGCTCGGATTCGTGACCACCACGATGGTGGTGAACCCCGCGGTTCCCGTCAGCAACGTGGCGGAATTCATCGCCTACGCCAAGGCAAACCCGGGAAAGCTCGCCTACGCCTCCGCCGGCGTCGGCTCGTCGACGCACCTGGATGGCGCCGTGTTCGCCAAGCTGGCGGGAATCGACATGCTGCACGTTCCGTTCAAGGGCGGCGCACCCGCGATGCAGGAGACGATCGCCGGTCGTACGCAGGTGCAGTTCAGCGCCGCCAACCTCACGCTCCCGCAGGTAAACGCCGGCAAGCTCAAGCTGCTCGCCGTGACCGGCAGCAAGCGGGCAGCGATCCTGCCGAACGTCCCGACCGTGGCCGAAACGCTGCCAGGTTTCGACAAGGGCGTGTGGTACGGCGTATTCGGGCCCGCGGACATGCCGAAGGAATTGACGAACAAGCTCAATGCGGAGATCAATCGGCTCATGAACGCACCGGAGCAGAAGAAGACGCTCGAGGACATCGGCATCGAAGTCTCCAATGAAACGCCCGATCAGTTTCGCGCGACCTTGCAGAAAGAAGCCGTGTACTACGGCAAGCTGATCAAGGATTTGAACATCCAGGCGGAATGATTCGAGCCTGTTGCTGCTTCCACTCGCGCTCAACGGGAAACTCCGATGCGACCTTATCGCCCGACCGTGACCGGCACACGGCACATGATCGTTGCCGGACATTACGCCGCAGCACACGCCGGCTTCGCGATGCTCGAAGCCGGCGGCAATGCAGTCGACGCCGGCGTGGCGGCAGGCATCGCGCTGGGCGTGCTGCAAGCCGACCGCGTCAATTTCGCCGGTGTCGCGCCGATCATGATTTACCTCGCGAAGCAGCGCGAGGTCGTCAGCATCGACGGGCTGGGTGTCTGGCCGCGGGCCGCGTCCATCGACGTCTTCATCGAGCGCCATGGCGGCGCGATGCCACCCGGCCTTCTGAACACCGTGATCCCGGCGGCGCCCGACGCGTGGATCACCGCGCTCGAACAGTACGGCACGATGCGCTTCGGCGACGTGGCAAAGGCGGCGATCGGCTTCGCGCGCGACGGATTTCCGATGCATTGGCTGATGGCCGAGCACATCGACGAGAACCAGGAGGCTTATCGGCACTGGCCCTCGAACGCGGAAATATTCCTGCCCAACGGCAAGCCCCCGCGCGTCGGCGACGTTTTCGTGCAACGCGACCTGGCGCGGACGCTTCAGTACATGGTGGACCAGGAAACCGCGCACGCGCGAAACGGCCGGATCGCCGGACTGCGCGCCGCACGCGATGCGTTCTATGTCGGCGACATCGCCGCCATGATCGTCGAATACCATCGCGCCAACGGCGGCTGGGTCACCGCCGAGGACATGGCCGGCTACAAGGTGACGCTCGAACCGCCGGTGCGCACGCGCTTCGGCGATATCGACCTCTTCGCGTGCGGTCCATGGTGCCAAGGCCCCGTGCTGCCGCAGGCGCTCAACATCGTGGCCGCGTTCGATCTGCGCGCACTCGGCCACAACTCGCCGCAGTACATCCACGTCCTGACCGAAGCGTTGAAGCTGGCGTATGCCGATCGCCATCGCTACTACGGCGATCCGCGGTTCGTGGACGTGCCGATCGACACGCTCATGTCCGCCGCCTACGCGGCCGAGCGGCGAAAGGCGATTGATCCGCACAGGGCCGCACCGCGGATGCCGGACGCGGGCGTGGTTGGCGCGGCGGCATCGACGGAGACACATCCGACCGCCGCGCGAGACGACGCACCTCCGCCGGTCGACACCTCCTATGTCTGCGTGATCGATCGTGATGGCAATGCGTTCTCGGCGACGCCCAGCGATACGTCGTCGTCAACGCCGGTGATCCCGGGCACGGGGCTATGCCCGTCGTCACGCGGAACGCAATCGTGGTGCGATCCACGTCATCCGGCATCAGTGGCACCCGGAAAGCGCCCGCGGCTCACGCCGAGCCCGGCGCTTGCGCTGCGCAACGGCAACGCCTACATGCCGTTCGGCTCGCCGGGCAACGACGTTCAGCCGCAGGCGATGTTGCAGGTGTTCCTCAACATCCACGTGTTCGGCATGGACGTGCAAAGCGCGGTCGAAGCGCCGCGCTTCGCCACGTACAGCTTTCCGGGCTCGTCGGAACCGCACGCGTATCATCCGGGCCGGCTCAATCTCGAAAACCGGATTCCGGCGGCGACCGGCGAGGCGCTCGCGCGACTTGGCCACGACGTCCAATGGTGGTCGGATCGCGAGTGGCGCGCTGGCGGCGCGTGCGTGGCGCGCGTCAATCCGGATACGGGCGTTCTGGAAGGCGGTGCCGACCCGCGCTGTCCCACGTACGCATTGGGATGGTGATCGACGACATCGCGTTCGCGAGCCTGGCCGAGCTGGCCCGCGGTTTGCGAAGCCGCGCCTACACGTCCGTCCATCTCGTTCAGCTGTACCTGGATCGCATCGCGCGGCTCGACGAGCGAGCCCATGCCTATGTCAACGTCTATCGCGAGTCCGCCTTGCTGGCGGCACAGGCGGCCGACGCGCAGCGTGACAGCGGCACGCCTTTGCCCGCGTTGCATGGCTTGCCCATCGCGGTGAAGGACTTGTGCGAGATCGACCAGCAGATCACGACCGCGGGATCGCGGCACTGGCAGGGCCGCCGCAGCACGGTGACAAGTGCGGTGGTCGAGCGCTTGCAGTCGGCGGGCATGGTGCTGCTCGGCAAGACCCACATGGTCGAGTTCGCGTTCGGCGGATGGGGAACGAACGTGCACATGGGCACGCCGCGCAATCCATGGGACTGGCTCGGAAAACATCGGGCTCCCGGCGGATCGAGCAGCGGTTCGGGTGTCGCCGTCGCGGCCGGGCTCGCGCCCGCCGCGATCGGCTCCGATACCGGGGGCTCCGTCCGCATACCCGCCGCCTTCAATGGCGTGACCGGACTGAAGACCACCAATGGACGGATCAGCCTGTACGGCGTCGTGCCGATGTCGCCGACCCTCGACACGATCGGCGTACTGACCCGCACGGCCGAGGACGCGGCTCTTCTGGCCCACGCGCTCGCCGGCTTCGATGCGCGCGATCCGCGCACCCACGGCCCTCCGTGCGCTCCCATCGATATCGCATCGTTCGATACCCCTCGCCCGGCGAAAATCGCCGTCCTGCGGCCGGACCAATATCCGACGGCAGTCACCGACGATATCCAGAAGGCCACCGAGGAAGCGATCAGGGCTTTCCAATCATTGGGGGCGACCGTCGAATACCCGTCGGTGCCTCTGGATTTTTCCGAACTGATGCGCAGCAGCGGCACCATCATCAGCGCGGAAGCGTACCGGGTCCACGCGGCCTACATCGAGGATACCGACGCGTTCGATCCCTGGGTGCGCAAGCGCATCCTCGCCGGCAGGAACGTCGATGCGTCCACCTACAGCAGTGCGCAGGCACAGCGTCAGGAAACCATGGCCGCCTTCGACGCGTGGATGCGGTCCTACGACGTGCTGCTCACGCCCGTGCTGCCGTTTGCCGCCGCGCCGCTGGACGAAATCGACGAGGCGATTCACCTGACGCCGTTCACGCGTCCGGTCAATTACCTCGAAACGTGCGCGCTTTCGCTGCCCGCGGGATTCACCCGGGATGGCATGCCGATCGGCGTGCAATTGATCGGTAAGCGGTGGCAGGAAGCCATGCTCCTCCAGTTCGGGCACGCGTTCCAGAGCGTCACGGACTGGCATCGACGCAAGCCGTCGGACCTGCATTGAAGGTGATCCGATAGTCGCGCCGTCCGCGACGCGTCGCCCGCGTCAAGCCACGACGGGCGGCGTTTTCAACACCACCGTCGCCTCGACGCGCGCTTGTTCGGCGCGCGCGCGTTCGAGAATGTAATCGATGAACGTGCTGGCCGCGCGCGTGTGGTGCCGGTTCGGCATGTACAGCATGAACATCCGTGTGCCGAAGATGCTCAGGCGCCAGTCGTCGAGCGCCGTCAGCACGGCGCCGCGCAGCACCTCGTCCTTCACCACGTAGTCGGGCACGAGCCCGACACCCGCTCCGGCCAGTATCGCCTGGCGCAGAAATGAGAAGTTCTCCGAGATCAGCGTCGGATCGAGCAGCACCTCCCGCCGTTCATCGCCAAGGTAGGCCGCCACGCGCAGCTGCTGGCCGGCGACATCCGACGTGATCAAGGGCACGCTGCCCAGATCCTCCGGTACCAACGGCAGCCCTCGTGACTCGACATAAGCGCGCGCAGCGCACGCGACATAACGCACCGTTCCCAGTTCGCGCGCCACGAGCGTCGGCGGCGGCTCCGCCATCACGCGAATCGAGATGTCGAGCCCTTCGCGAAGCAGGTCGACGACCCGGTTCTCGAAGAGCACATCGAGCACGATGTCGGGATACAGCCGCTTGAAGGCGATCAGCCAGTCCGCCATCACCAGCTGGCCGTAGCCGCTGGGCACGCCGATGCGCACGCGCCCGCGCAGCGTGTGACCGAGAGTCGCCACCGATTCCTTCGCCGCCAGCAGTTCATTGCGGATGCTGCGGCCGTGCTGATAGAGACGACGGCCGACCTCGGTCAGCTCCATGCTCCGCGTGGTACGGCGAAGCAGCTTCACGCCGACCGATCTTTCGAGCTGGTTCAGGTGATAGCTGACGTTGGCGCGGCTCGTCTTCAGCTTGCGCGCAGCCTGGCTCAGGTTGCCGGCATCGACGATGTCGACGAGCAGGGTCAGCGACGTCAGGTCCATGGGCTGCACCATTGTCAAAGTTCACTTGACAGTATGTCAATCCGAGACCGAATTGTCAAAAGAAGTACCGTGGCCGACAATGCCTTCACGCCGGAACGTATACCGGCCCCCGTCGGAGGAATCACCATGATCCGGGACCAGACCCTCGATCGATTGCCTTGAGAGGAGTGCAGACCATGCCACTCCCCAAGTCGTTAGCCGCGCATCTCGCGCTGCCGGTGATCGGGTCGCCGCTGTTCATCGTCTCGAACCCGGATCTCGTCATCGCGCAATGTCTCGGCGGGATCGTGGGTTCCTTTCCGGCGCTCAACGCGCGGCCGAAGGAAGAGCTCGAAGCCTGGATCCTCAGGATCAAGACCGCGCTCGCGGCGGCGACTGCCGCGGATCCGTCGCGGCGCATCGCGCCTTTTGCGGTCAATCAGATCGTGCACAAATCGAATGACCGGCTCGCCCACGACGTCGAGGTTTGCGTGCGGCACCAGGTGCCGATCATCATCACGTCGCTCCAGGCCCCGGGTGCCGTCGTCAAGGACGTGCACGGCTATGGGGGACTCGTCTTCCACGACGTCACGAATCTGCGCCATGCAGAGAAGGCACTGGAAGCCGGAGTCGATGGACTCATTCTGGTCTGCGCCGGCGCCGGCGGACATGCAGGGACCATGAGCCCGTTCGCGCTCGTCGGCGAGGTGCGCCGCATCTACGACGGAACCATCATCCTGGCCGGCGCGATCACCAACGGCGCGGCAATTCTCGCGGCCCAGGCGATGGGCGCGGACCTCGCGTACATGGGCACGCGCTTCATCGCGACCGAGGAGGCGCACGCGGCCGAAAGCTACAAGCGCATGATCGTCGAAGCGGGAGCGTCGGAAATCATCTACACGTCGCTCTTCACAGGTGTGGCTGGCAACTACCTGAAGCGCAGCATCGCTGCCGCCGGGCTCGACCCCGACGACCTGCCGAGTGTGGACAAGAGCCAGATGAATTTCGGCTCGACGCGGGTGAAGCCGTGGAAGGACGTCTGGGGCGCAGGCCAAGGGGTCGGCACCATTGGCGACGTCCTCCCGGCCGCGCAGGTGATCGATCGGCTGAAGGCCGAATACGCCGCCGCGCGCATGCGGCTCGTTGCGGCCTGAGGACAATCGCATGACTGTGCCTGTCTGGAGAACGACACCATGACCGAAGACAACGCCGAGGAAGTCGTCACCGTGAAACGCCGCGGCAATGTGCTCGTCGTCACGGTGGACAATCCGCCGGTCAACGCACTCGGCGTCGACGTACGGCGTGGCCTGATGGCGGCGATCGATGCCGCCGAGAATGACGCTGCCGTCGACGCGGTGCTGCTTCTCGGCGCCGGACGCACCTTCATTGCCGGCGCCGACATCCGCGAATTCGGCAAGCCGCCGCAGCCGCCTTCGCTGCCGGAGGTGTGCAACCGCATCGAGAGTTGCGCAAAACCGGTGGTCGCGATCCTGCACGGATCCGCGCTCGGCGGTGGGCTGGAGATTGCGCTGTCGGCGCACTACCGTCTGGCGTTGGCGAACGCCAGGCTCGGCCTGCCCGAAGTCACGCTTGGGTTGCTTCCGGGGGCGGGCGGCACGCAGCGCGCGCCGCGGCTCATTGGCGTCGGTCCGGCGCTCGAGCTCATGTTGAGTGGCCAACCAGTCGGCGCCGACAAAGCCCTCGCGCTCGGCCTCGTCGACCGTCTCGACGCCGGGTCCGATCCGCTTTCCGCCGGACTGCCCTTCGTGGACGAGCTCATCGCGTCGCACGCACCGGCGCGCCGCACGCGCGATGCGAACAAGCAGTTGGAAGATATGGCAGCCAGCCGCGCCGCGCTCGGCGCCGCGCGCGCGGATACCGCCAAGAAAGCCAAGGGCCTCTTCTCGCCGCTGCGGATCGTCGAAGCCGTCGAAGCCACGCTCGAACTGCCCTTCGCTGAAGGCATGAAGCGCGAGCGCGAGCTGTTTCTCCAGTGCATGCAGAGCCCGCAGCGCGAGGGATTGATCCATGCGTTCTTCGCGGAGCGCGAGGTGGTCAAGGCCCCTGAAACGCGATCCGCGAAGCCGCGACCGATCGCCACCGCCGGCATCGTCGGCGGCGGCACCATGGGCGCCGGCATCGCCGTCGCCATGCTCGATGCGGGACTGCCCGTGACGATGATCGAGCGCGACGCGGAGAGCCTCGCCCGCGGGCGCGCGCATGTCGAAAAGGTCTATGACGGCCTCATCGCCAAAAACCGGATGAGCCCCGAGGCCAAGGCCGCGACGATGGCGCGCTTCACCGGCTCGACCGCTTACGAGTCACTGGCGCAAGTCGACCTCGTGATCGAGGCCGTGTTCGAGGACATGACCGTCAAGAAGGCCGTGTTCGCGCAGCTCGACAAATTGTGCAAACCCGGCGCCGTGCTGGCGACGAACACCTCGTACCTCGACATCGACGCGATCGCGGCAAGCATCGCACGGCCCCAGGACGTGGTAGGCCTGCATTTCTTTTCACCGGCCAACATCATGAAGCTGCTCGAGATCGTCGTACCGGACAAGGTGGCGGCCGATGTCGTGGCCACCGGCTTCGATCTCGCGAAGAAGCTGCGCAAGGTGCCGGTGCGAGCGGGCGTGTGCGACGGCTTCATCGGCAACCGCATCCTCGCGGTCTATCGCCAGGCTGCCGATTACATGATGGAAGACGGCGCCTCGCCCTACCAGATCGACCGGGCGGTGCGTGACTTCGGCTATCCGATGGGCCCCTATCAGATGTCCGACCTCGCGGGTGGAGACATCGGCTGGGCAACGCGCAAGCGCAAGGCGGCAACGCGCGATCCGCGTGCTCGCTACGTGCACATCGCCGACGAGATCTGCGAGCGCGGCTGGTTCGGACAGAAGACCGGACGCGGCTATTACCTCTATCCCGCGGGTGCGCGCATCGGTACCCCCGACCCGGAGGTCGAAGCGATCGTCGATGCCGAGCGAACGAAGGCTGGCATCACGCCGCGCAGCTTCAGCGATGAGGAAATCATCCGCCGCTACATGGCCGCGATGATCAACGAAGGCGCCAACGTCGTGCGGGAGGGCATCGCGCTGCGCCCCCTCGATGTCGACGTGACGTTCCTCTACGGCTACGGTTTCCCGCGCTACCGCGGCGGCCCGATGAAATATGCCGACATGATCGGCGCCTCCACGATCCTCGCCGATATCCGCGAGTTCGCCAAGGAGGACCCGCTGTTCTGGACGCCCTCGCCGCTGCTCGTCGACCTCGTTGCGCGGGGCGCCAACTTCGACAGCCTCAACAAATCCTGAAAGAGAAATCCCATGCGCGAAGCCGTTATCGTCTCGACCGCCCGAACGCCGGTAACCAAGGCGCACCGCGGTGAATTCAACATCACGCCTGGGTCCACGCTTGCGGCATTCGCCGTGCGCGCCGCCGTGGACCGTGCACGCATCGATCCCGCGTTGCTCGAGGACGCGATTCTCGGCTGCGGGTACCCGGAGGGCACGACCGGTCGCAATGTCGCACGGCAAACCGTCGTGCGCGCGGGGCTGCCGATCACGATTGCCGGAACGACGGTGAATCGATTCTGCGCTTCGGGCCTGCAGGCGATCGCCATTGCCGCCGGACGGATCATCGTCGAAGGTGCGCCCGCGATGATCGCCGGCGGCGTCGAAAGCATTTCGCAGATCCGCACTCGCGAGGACGGCAACACCGGCATCGACCCGTGGATCGCCGAGCACAAGCCCGAGCTCTACCTCTCGATGATCGAGACCGCCGATATCGTGGCCGCGCGTTACGGAGTCAGCCGCGAAGCGCAGGACCGCTTCTCGGCCGAGAGCCAGCGCCGGACCGAAGCGGCGCAGATCGCCGGGCGCTACCAGGACGAGATCATCTCGGTCACCACCACGATGGCCGTGACCGACAAGGAAACCAAGGCCGTCACCAAGCGCGAGGTCACGGTGGCGGCCGATACCTGCAACCGCCGCGGCACGACCTACGAGTCCCTGGCGAAGCTGGAACCTGTAATGGGCGCGGGCAAGTTCGTCACCGCGGGCAACGCGTCGCAACTCTCCGATGGCGCGTCCGCCTGCGTGCTGATGGAAGCAGGTGAAGCCGCGCGTGCCGGGCTCACGCCGCTGGGAGCGTTTCGCGGCCTCGCCCTCGCCGGCTGCGAGCCCGACGAAATGGGCATCGGACCGGTGTTCGCCGTGCCCAAGCTGCTGGCGCGCAACGGTCTGAAGATTGCCGACATCGGCCTGTGGGAGCTCAACGAGGCGTTCGCATCGCAGGCGCTCTATTGCAAGGAGCGGCTCGGCATTCCCGACGAGCTGCTGAACGTCGACGGCGGAGCGATCGCCATCGGTCACCCGTTCGGCGTGACCGGCGCACGTCTTACGGGACACATCCTGATCGAGGGCAAGCGGCGCGGTGTGAAATACGCGGTCGTCACCATGTGCATCGGCGGCGGCATGGGTGCCGCGGGCCTGTTCGAAATCTACTGAGAGCTCAAGCCATGGATCTGAACTTCACTCCCGAAGAGGAAGCGTTCCGCAGCGAAGTGCGGAGCTTCCTCGCCGAAGAGCTTCCCGCGCGCATGGCTGAAAAGGTCGGCACCGGCAAGCACCTCAGCAAGGCCGACCACGAGGAATGGCAGGCGATCCTCAATCGCCGCGGCTGGCTTGCCAGCCACTGGCCCGAGCAGTACGGCGGCCCCGGATGGACCGCGGTCCAGAAATTCATCTTCGAGCACGAGTGCGCAATCGCGCATGCACCGCGCATCGTCCCGTTCGGCGTGAACATGCTGGGGCCGGTGCTCATCAAGTACGGCAACGAGGCGCAGAAGCGGTACTGGCTGCCGCGCATTCTCGACGGCTCGGACTGGTGGTGCCAGGGATATTCGGAACCGGGCGCCGGATCCGACCTCGCAGCGGTGAAGACGAGCGCCGTGCGCGCCCGCGACGACAAGGGAGAGCACTACGTCGTGAACGGCCAGAAGACGTGGACTACGCTGGGCCAGCACGCGAACATGATTTTCTGCCTCGTGCGTACGGACACCGAAGCGCGCAAGCAGGAAGGCATCAGCTTTCTGCTGATCGACATGACGACACCCGGCGTCGAAGTGCGCCCGATCATCACGCTCGACGGCGAGCACGAGGTGAACGAGGTGTTCTTCACCGATGTCCGCGTGCCGGTCGAGAACCTGGTCGGCGAGGAGAACAAGGGCTGGACCTGCGCCAAGTACCTGCTGACTTACGAGCGCACCAACATCGCGGGTGTCGGCTTTTCCGTTGCCGCGCTGGCGAAGCTGAAGCAGATCGCCGCCAGGCAGAAGAAGCATGGCAAGCCGCTTGACGCGGATCCCGCTTTCGCCGCGCGCATGGCGCGGGTCGAGATCGAGCTCGAGAACATGAAGACCACCAATGTGCGCGTGATCGCGGCGGTGGCTGGCGGCGGTGCGCCCGGCGCGGAAAGCTCGATGCTCAAGATCCGCGGCACCGAAATCCGCCAGGAGATTTCGTCGCTCACCCGCCGCGCCATGGGGGTCTATGCGCAACCCTTTATTGCCGCAGCGCTGCACGAAGGCTTCGAAGGTCCGCCAGTTGGACCCGACGAGGCAGCGCCTGCCGCGGCGCAGTACTTCAACAACCGCAAGCTGTCGATCTTCGGCGGCTCCAACGAAATCCAGAGAAACATCATCTCCAAGATGATCCTCGGCCTTTGACAAGGCGCTGACATGAACTTCCAACACACCGACGACCGGCGGATGCTGGCCGATACGCTCGACCGCTTCATCCGCGACAAGTATCCGTTCGCGACACGCGACAGAATCGCCAAGTCGCCGCAGGGCTTCAGCCGGGAGATCTGGCAGGAGCTTGCCGAGTTGGGCGTGATCGGCGCACTCTTTTCCGAAGCGGATGGGGGCTTCGGCGGTGAAGGGTTCGACATTGCCGTGGTGTTCGAGTCGCTCGGACGCGGACTGGTCGTCGAGCCGTTGCTCTGCGCGGTACTGGCGGGTCGCGCGATTGCGGCGGCGGAAAGCGGCGCGCAGAAGCAGTGGATCGAGAAGATCATCGCGGGCGAATCCATCGCGGCCTTCGCGCACGACGAAGCCGACGCGCACTACACGCTGGCCCATGTGCAGACGCGCGCAAAGCAAGAAGGTTCGGACTGGGTGTTGAGCGGAGCGAAGGCAGTGGTGCAGCACGGCGAGAGCGCCGATGTGTTCGTCGTGTCCGCCCGCAACAGCGGCACGGTCGAAGATGAAGCCGGGATCAGCCTGTTTCTCGTGCCTGCCGATGCGCAGGGTCTCGCGGTACGCGGCTACCCGACCATCGACGGCGGTCGTGCCGCGGAGTTGACGCTGCAGGACGTGAAGCTTCCGGCCAACGCGCTGCTGGGCGCGCCGGGCGCCGGCTTTGCCACGATCGAGAACGCGGTTGGCGCCGGCATTGTTGCGCTATGTGCCGAAGCGCTTGGCGCAATGGACGAAGCGAAAAAGGCGACGCTGGAGTACTTGCAGACGCGCAAGCAGTTCGGCATGTTCATCGGCAGCTTCCAGGCGCTGCAGCATCGGATGGCGAACATGCTGCTGGAGATCGAGCAGGCACGCTCCGCCGTGATCAATGCCGCCGCGGCACTGAGCGCCGAGCGTGTCGTCCGCGAACGCGCGCTGTCGGCGGCCAAGTTCAGCATCGGACGGATCGGCACGCTGGTCGCCGAAGAAAGCATCCAGATGCACGGCGGCATCGGCATGACGTGGGAGCTGCCGCTGGCCCATTACGCCAAGCGTCTCATCATGATCGACCATCAGCTGGGTGATGAAGACCATCATCTCCAGCGCTATATCGAGCTTGGCCGGAGCTTGCGTCAATGAGCGCCGCCGGACCGCCGAAATACGCGGGACTGCTGGCTGCCTCGCGGGGCAGCGCAGTGGCGATAGCCGCAAGCGTGGGGGCGGGAATGAGCGCGGGTCGCCGCGCGATAGACCGGACACCGACGCGCAGTTATCTCCCTGCCGAAGTGGTGCAAGGAGGTGGAGCATGACCAGCGCAGTTCTCACGAGCCGTCACGACGCCGTGCAGGTGCTCGTGATGAACAATCCGGCCGCACGCAACGCGATCACCGCGGAACTCTATGCATCGTTGCCGGCGGCGTTAGCCGAGGCGGAAGCCGATCCGCAGATCGGCGCAATCGTCCTGACCGGGGCGGAAGGCTTCTTCTGCTCGGGCGGCGATCTCCGCGTCCTCGGAGAGCGACGCGACATGGCACCGGTGCAACGGCGCGAACGGCTGGAGGGCCTGCATGACCTCATTCGCGCGATCCGCGATTGCGGCAAGCCGGTCATTGCGGCCGTCGAAGGCGGTGCGGCGGGCGCAGGTGTATCCATCGCGCTCGCCTGCGACATGCTGGTCGCGGCGCGCAACGCGTTCTTTTCCATCGCCTATGTGAAGGTCGGTCTCACGCCGGACGGAGGCGTGACCGCATTTCTCTCCGAATTTCTTTCCCGCCAGCTTCTCACCGAGCTGTGCCTCACCGGCGATCGCATCACTGCCGAGCGCATGGCGGCGCTCGGGGCGGTGAATCGGCTGTCCGATCCGGGCAGCGCGCAGCCCGACGCGATTGCGCTCGCCGCGCGTATCGCCGACGGACCGTCGCGGGCCACCGCTCGCATCAAGACGCTGTGCCGGCACGCCCATCGTGCCACGCTCGATGCGCAGCTTGCGCTCGAAGCCGGGCACATGGTCGACGCACTCGGCGACGACGAATCGAGCGAAGGCATCAGCGCCTTCTTCGCCAAACGTCCACCGCACTTCGCCGCGCTGCGCCGCGGATCGGATCGAACGACATGAACGCCATGGGCAAACCCGGCGTCGCCGCGCCCTTCGCGCCGTCGTTCCCGATTCGCAGCATCGACGACGTCCGGCGCCTGGAGCGGACACCGCTCGAACAGGCGGTGACCGTGCGCAGCACGTACGAGATCTTCCGCAATTCGGCGCATGCGTTCGGCGACAAGACCGCGCTGACCTTCCTGCGCAGCGGCGACCCGGCGGACACGCCGATCCGCTGGTCGTACAACAAGCTGCTGGCGGGCATCCATCAAACCGCCAACATGCTGCATGTCCTCGGCGTGGATCCAACGGATGCGGTGGCCGTGCTTTTGCCCGCCTGCCTGGAATACCACCTGGCGCTTTGGGGCGGCGAAGCGGCGGGGATCGTCCAGCCGCTGAATCCGCTGCTTACCGACGAGAAACTGGTGTCGCTGATGCGCGTGGCCGGCGCCAGGGTGCTGATCGCCTACGGATCGGACGAGGAGTCCGGGATCTGGTCGAAGGCGATGCGCATTCGCGACCAGTTGCCATCGCTGATTGCGGTGCTGCGCGTGGCGCCGCATCACGAGACCAAAGCGCCCATTGCGACGCTGCCGGAACGGGTTGCGGACTTCAACGCGCTGCGTGCCGCCCAGCCCGACGATCGTCTCGTCAGCGGGCGCGACATTCTCGCCACCGACATTGCCGCGTACTTCCACACCGGCGGGACGACCGGCGCGCCCAAGCTCGCGCGCCACACCCACGGCGCCCAGGTCTTCACGGCCTGGGCCAGCGTGGAGCTGATTGGCATTACCGATTCCGACGTGACCATCAACGGCTATCCGCTGTTCCATGTGGCCGGCGTGCTGCCGGCATCGCTGGCGTCGCTGTCCGCGGGTGTGGAAGTCGTGATCCCCACGCCGTCGCTGATGCGCAACCGCGAAGTCCTGGCCAACTACTGGCGGCTGGTCGAGACCCACCGCGCCACCATTCTTTCCGCCGTGCCGACGGTGCTCGCGGCGCTGGCCAACGTGCCGTTGCAGGACGCCGACATCTCGTCGCTCCGGTACTGCCGTACCGGGGCCGCGCCCCTTTCGCCCGAACTGGCCGCGCGATTCAAGAAGCTGGTCGGGCTGCATGTTCACGAGAGCCTCGGCATGACCGAGATGGCGGGCATCTCGTCGATCACGCCGCTCGGCGTCGAAGGCCCGGCAGGTTGCGTCGGCTTCCCACTCCCCTACGCTCGCGTTCGCATCGTCGCCCTCGACGACATCGGCGGCGCGAGCGAACGCGATGTGCCACCCGGAGAAATCGGCATGGTGCTGTTCAAGTCGCCGAATCTCTTCTCCGGCTTCCTCGACCCCGAAGACAACGCGAAGGCGTTTACCGCCGAGGGTTGGCTCGCCACCGGCGATCTGGGTTGGATCGACGCGCAGGGACGATTGAACCTGACCGGACGCTCGAAGGATCTGATCATCCGCAGCGGGCACAACATCGACCCCAAGGTCATCGAGGATGCGCTCGCCGCGCACCCGGCGGTTGCGCTTTGCGCGGCGGTGGGCGCGCCGGATGCGTATGCGGGCGAGTTGCCGTTCGTCTTCGTCACGCTCGTCCCCGGCGCGTCGGTGAGCGAGGACGAGCTGCTCGCATTCGTTGCGCAACGGGTCGACGAGGCCCCGGCCCGGCCGAAAGCGGTCGCCATCATCGAACGCATGCCGCTGACGAACGTGGGCAAGATCTACAAACCCGAGCTTCGCCTGATGGCTGCAAAGGCGGTCGTGGCCGCGCTGGTCGCCGAAACATGCACCGCGCTCGAGGTGCGCGACGAAGCACGTCCGATGGTGGATGTCGATGCCGAACGGCGTGTGACTGTTCTGCTCGACGCCGCGGCGTTGGGCGAGGCAATGGCGCCGGTGCACGAGCGCCTGCGCGTGTCACTGGAACGACTGCCGGTCAAGACGCTGCTCGGATCGGCCTCCCTTCACGAATCCGAACCGTCCGCCAATCCTTGACGAGGAACATCACCATGAACCGATGCTCGATCCGCTGCGCCTGGGCCTTCGCCTGCGTCGCGCTGTCTCTCTGCACGACGGTGCATGCCGCCGATCCCTACCCGAGCAAGCCGATCCGGATCGTGGTGCCGTTCGCCGCCGGCGGCGCCACCGACATTCTCGCCCGTGTCCTGGCCGAGAAAATGTCGCCGCGCCTCGGCCAACCCGTCATCGTCGACAACAAGGCCGGCGCCGCCGGCATCATCGGCACCGATGCGGTGGTCAAGGCTGCGCCAGACGGTTACACCATCCTGCTGTCGATCAGCAACACGATGCTCACCAACGTATTCCTGTACGACAAGCTGCCGTACGACCCGCGCAAGGACCTGGCGCTCGTTTCGCAAATCGCGACGGCTCCGATCGTGCTTGTCGTGCACCCCAGCGTGAGCGCGACCACGGCTCCGGAATTGCTGCAGTATGTGAGCAAGAACAAGGGCAAGCTGGCCTATGGCTCCTATGGCATCGGCTCGTATCCGCATGTCGCCGGCGCGTGGATGAGCGCGACGCAGCAAGCCGAGATGAACCATATTGCGTACAAAGGCGAAGCGCCGATGATGCAGGACCTGATCGGCGGCCAGATCCAAATGGCGTATGCCAGTATTCTGCAGGCGAAGCCGTACATCGACTCCGGCAAGGTCAAGGCCATCGGCGTCACCGGCGAACGCCGCGCGAGCGCGCTGCCCAACGTGCCGACGCTGGTCGAGCAAGGGCTCAAGGACGAAACCTACCGTGCGACCGGCTGGCTCGCCGTTGCGCTACCGGCAGGGACGCCCAAGGCCATCGTGCAGCGCGTTGCCGACGAAGTACGCGCGGCCTGCGAATTGCCCGACGTGAAGGCGCGGATCACCGGCATGGGCTTCGAGGTGAAGTGCAGCACGCCGGATGCTTTCGCCGTGGCCTATAAGCAGGATTTGCCGGTGTGGGAGCGGCTCATCAAGCAGTCCGGCGCCAAGCTGGAATGAGCGGGATCCGGCCCACCTGGAAAAAACAAGCGCCCGCCGCAAGAGCGGCAGGCGCTCGAGTTTGAAGCGGTAACCTGGCGTCGCGGATTGGAGAGCAACCCCGCGGCCTGGATGAGGGTCAGCCAGGCCGCGAGCTCCGCTTGCATCGGCTACGCGCACACGTAGCTGGTTGTGACATTGATGTCGCCGCCAACGTAGTTCGCTTTTTGCGGGTACACGCAAAGGGGTCTCGACTTCGCGACCGGGAACGTCGGTGTCACCGCCGATGCGATGTCCATGCGCGTCGGCGCAATCCCCTTCTCGACCCAGTCCGTCAGCGCGTTGTACAGCTGGTCGTGCGTAGGCAGCGGCGGGTTCGCGTTGGGATTGGTCGTGCCATTGCCAAGGCCATGGGTCATGCCTGGCACGAGGTAGAAGCGGTAGAAGCCCTGGATCGCAGCGATACCGCCCATCTGGTTGGCAACCCGGTTGTAGTAATTGATCGAGCCCTGGGGTGGAATCAGCACGTCGGCGAGACCGTGATACATGATCATCTTCGCGCCAGAGCCTCTGAAAGCGCTCAGGTCCGGATTGTCGGTATTGATGTTGCCGAACGACGGCTGCAGCGTGACACCGAGATCGAACGCATTCGACAGTTGCCCGTAGGTCAGCTGCTTCCACTTGTCGGCGCCATTGCCCGTCGCATTCGTGAACGAAGGCGTCGCAATCGTCGGATCCTGCAGCTCGAGCGCCACCTGATCGGTCGCGATCGTGAACGGCGTAGCGCCGGCGAGTCCGCTCGCCGCGCCGCGCGCCAAGCCGTACCAACGCTGATTCGGACTCGGCATGATTCCAAACCCGTTGTCGACCGCAGGCGACGGCACGGAACCGTCGGACGTCTGGCCATACCAGATCTTGTTCTGTGCCGCGGCCTGCACGGGCGTGACGCAGTTTGCTGTCGTGTTCGTCCCGCCACTCGCGGTGCAGATCACGGCCGGATCCTGCGTCGGATCGTAGCGGCACTCCGAAGGATCGGGAATGTATCCGAGGTGCTGACCGCCCACGACGTCACAGGCATTGATCGCCGCGTTCCCCAGCAGCGTCAACTGACCCGAGGACAATGGGACGCCACCGAGATCGCGCTGATACACGGTCTGCGGATAGAGCTCGGCGGTGATGAATTTCGACCAGTTGAACGCAGGCGCGCCAGCGAGGATGCCGTTGACGTCCGACGGATTGGCTTGCGCCTCCATGTGTCCCTGTCGGCCGCCGGTCGAGAACCCGTCCCAATACGAATATTTGGGCGCCTGTCCGTAGAACGCCCGCGCAAGCGCTTTCGCCTTCACGACCTCCTCGTGAATGCCGCGTTGCGCAAAATCGTTCCAGAGCACCGTGTTGATCGTGCCGTCGGGTCTCATCGCGAATGATCCGTTGCCAATTACGTGGCCCGTGTCCGTAAACGCCGAGACCGCGCCTTCCACGGTCGCGACCGCTGCCGCAGTCAGTCCTGCGCTTCCGCCACCGGTGCCAGCGAGCAGCGTCAGCGACGTCACCGCCGCCCCGCCCGCCCAGCCACCGCCACCGAGCGCGTGCACCCGGCCATTCCAGTTTTCGACCGACGGCAGCCAAACCTCGATCCCGATGCCTGCGGACGTCGAAGGTGCGCCAGCGGGTCCAGGATTCCCAGGGCCGACCAGAAGCTTGACCACGCACACATCATTTGCGGCGACAGGGGGCGCCGGTGTGGACGGTGTCCCCGACAACGCCAGCGATTCGCCTTTCTTGAAGGACCTCACCAGCAGCACGCTGGTATTGGCGTCGGGCCTGAACTGCGCGCCGAGGCTGGCATCGCACAGCAGGAACGACGGGTTGTCGCTGCCACCGCCGCCGTCGCAACCCGCGAGCAGCGACAGCGCGGCCGCCGTGCATGCGATCGCCGCCATGCGCCGAATTGCACCTTTTCCAGCACCCGCAGACTCCATCTTCATGCTCGTCTCCTCCGCGCCTTGGGTTGTGGTTCAGCCATCCACGTGGTCACACGTCGGGCTCGCCTTTAGCGCGTTTTGAGATCCGCGGTGTGCTGTACAGGCTTATGCACTGTACTTCTCTTTACGCGCCTACGACAGGTGCCATCGTGCCGAAAACTGCTCTTTAATGCAAGCATCACTCGTGTACGTATCGATAACATGCATTAAATTGCCTGTTTCTTGCGATGAGCGGAGGAGCCAGCTCGTGCGCCAATAGACTCGTTGCGGCATGTGACGCTCGCCGAGCCGGGCGCGTTTCCGGTGCGGCCGTGCCCTGATGCACGGCACGTGAACCTCATGACGCGATCGACAAGTACGGCACGCTTGGTTTTGGCCGCCACTGGTAATCGTCAAAACCGTGCGCGCGAGCCCGCATCACCACATCGTATTCGGCGTGGATGACGATCGCCGAATCCGCG
>Ga0207689_10000078_pt1 | contig 79810 bp, 76 predicted proteins | sample KBSMisM52_FD_184312 | JGI IMG/M metagenome (GOLD analysis project Ga0207689, IMG submission 184312) | Miscanthus rhizosphere microbial communities from Kellogg Biological Station, Michigan, USA - KBS Miscanthus M5-2 (SPAdes) (version 2) | ecosystem: Host-associated > Plants > Roots >...
CAGCGTGTGATTTCAAACTTGCTGGAGAACGCCTCCAAGTACACGCCTTCGGGCGGAACAGTGTGGGTGCATGCGGAGCCTTATATGTGGGAGAGGCGCGGCAGCGATCCGCAAAGCGTTCAGTCAGAGCGGCGTCAGCGGATACTCACCGCTCCCAACGCTGTAAAAGTCAGCGTCGCCGATACCGGCCCGGGAATTCCTGCCGAGTATCACCTGGAAGTTTTCGATGACTTCTTCCGTTTGCCTGACAGCGAAAATCAGGCTGATGGTATGGGCTTAGGGCTCTCCATCGTGCGGCGCCTTGTCATGGCTATGGGCGGGAAGATTTGGGTCGAAAGTGACCAAGGCGCGGGTTCAAAATTCTGTTTCATCATTCCCCTGAAACCGCCAACGACTAGCACGGGACAGGACAAACCGAATGCCTGAGACTTCCAAGATACTTCTGGTGGACGACGAACCGGGAATGCTCCGGTACATCAAGACCCTGCTTGAGGTTGATGACTACAAAGTCCAGACCGCGACCACGGGTGAAGAAGCGCTTGCGCTTGTGAACAAGGGCTTGCGCCCGGATTTGGTCTTAATGGATTTGCTGATGCCGGGAATTGACGGCTTGCAGACTTTGGAACAACTGCGCCAGCTTCAGCCTGGTGTGAAAGTCGTCATTTTGTCTTGCGTAGGCGACACGAAAAAAGTTGTCCAGGCAATGCGCCTAGGCGCGCAGGACTACATTACAAAACCCTTCCAAAAAGCTGAGCTGGATGCAGTGATTGATACGTGTTTAGGCAAGAACCAGCAGAACTATCCTGGCGAAGTGGAAGAGCTCTCGGACGAAAACTTTTTCGTCGCCGCCAGTCCGGCAATGCGTAAGATCCGTTCGCAAGTAGCATTGGTTGCCAACGTAGACATTCCAGTACTGATGTTGGGCGAGAGCGGCACGGGAAAAGAAGTGATTTCGCGGCTTATCCATAAGCTGTCCCCACGCGCCCACCGCACGTTTCTCAAGGTAAATTGCGCGGCAGTTCCCGCTGACTTACTGGAAAGCGAATTGTTTGGCTATGAGGCCGGTGCATTCACTGGCGCCAACCACGCCAAGCCCGGAAAGTTCGAACTTTGCAACAAGGGCACGATCCTACTGGACGAAATCGGCGAAATGCCGGCGCAACTGCAAGCCAAGTTGCTGCATGTTTTACAGGACCAGCAGTTCTCGCGTTTGGGCAGCCGTTCGGTGATTAAGGTCGATGTCCGCATCCTGGCAGCGACGAACATCAACATTCCCGAAGCTCTCGCTACCAAGCGTCTGCGCGAAGACCTCTACTACCGCCTGAATGCGTTCACGATCACCGTTCCACCGCTGCGCGAACGCAAGGAAGAGGTTCCGATTCTGCTGAAGCACTTCATGACGCACATGGCGGAGCAGTATGCTCGTCCCCCGTTGCCGTTGTCTCCCACTTTGCTGCAGGCATGCCAGAACTACTCCTGGCCTGGCAACATCCGTGAGCTGAACAACTTCGTGAAGCGGTATCTGGTGTTGGGAGACGAGAGCCTGGCCATCAGCGAACTTCATCCGAAGAGCGATGGCAGCGGTGCCCAGTTCGACCCTGCAGCGCAACAACATGGATCGGAGGTAACTGGCGGACTCAAATCACTCGGCCGCAGCGCCAAAGATGAAGCTGAGGCGGAAGCGATTCGTAAAGCTCTCGATGAAACCAACTGGAACCGGAAGCAGGCGGCTGCGTTGCTGAAGATTAGTTACAAAGCGCTGCTGTACAAAATCCGGCAGTATGGGTTGGCACAAGCAAAGGGTCACCACAAACTTTCTGCTGGCGCATAGTCTCTGCGACCTCTCTGTGATCTCTCGTTTTAGGTTTTGCCTTTTACACCCCATCCCAAATAAGAATCTTAAAACGCTGAGATCGCAGAGAAAAATGCTGAGTTTGCGGAGAAAAGCTGTCGTAGGTCGCACCCTCCCTTTACTAAATTCCCTTCCCGATTGAAAATGGAGTTTCGCCCTCAATCACCTCGGGCGCAGGAGCGTGCATGGCCACAACTGGAGAACTGATTCGTTTGATGAACTACGTCGAGGACATCACCACCACCTTGCGCCGTATTAGCGCCTTTGTTCCTACCCTTGAACCTGAGGAGCGCAAGCGTCTTTCCGAGGTCCTCCGCAACGCCGGCGCCAACCTGAACGACGTACTTACCCAATTGGACAAAAAGTAGTAGTGGCCGAAATCAAGACCATTGCGGTCATCGGCGCCGGAACCATGGGCCGAGGCATCGCCCATGTGGCCGCCCTGGGTGGATACCGCACCATCCTCGAAGATCTCCTGCCTAATGCCTTGCGGCGGGCCGAATCGGAGATTCGCAACAATCTCGACAAAGCAGTTGAGCTCGGAAAAGTCTCTTCCACTGACGCTCAAGCTGCTGTGGGACGGCTTGAATACGCCGGATCGGTCGAGGACGCCGCTCGCGAAGCTGATTTGGTGATCGAGGCGGTCCCGGAAGAGTTGGAATCAAAGATCGAGATTTTCACCCTGCTCGACAAAGTTTGCCGTCCTGGAACTATTCTGGCTTCGAACACTTCGTCGCTCAGCATCACCGAGATTGCTGGCGTCACCTATCGCGCCACTAAATGTGTAGGCATGCACTTTTTCAATCCAGTCCACAAAATGAGGTTGATTGAAATCGTGCGCGCGTCGCAGACCGACGATGTAACCATTGCTGTTGCCGTCGCTGTCGGAAAGCGCATGGGCAAAGAAATCGTTGTGATCAAAGAATCCCCAGGATTCATCACCAGCCGTATCAACGCCATGATCGGCAATGAAGCGTTCTATATGTTGGGTGAAGGTATCGCTTCCGCCGAAGACATCGATAAAGCGCTAAAGCTGGGATTGAACCATCCTATGGGACCATTTGAGCTTGTGGATTTGGTTGGCCTCGATACTCGCTTGCATATTCTCGATTACTTGCACCGTACCTTGGGCGAGAAATACAAACCCGCGCCGTTGCTGGTTGAGTATGTGCGAGCAGGACGTCTGGGAAGAAAAGTGGGCAAAGGCGTCTACCAATATCCTGATAAGAAATAAAGTCTTAAATTTGTCATTGCGACGAGGCACGTAGTACCAGCGAGGAATTCGCTTTTGCCGACTGCATTCACAAACGCTGGCAGCAAGTAGCAGATTCCTCCTCGTTGCTTTCGCTCCTTGTCGGACTGACAAAATTTATTTATTGATATCGTCCTTGGCATCCAGGCGCTTCACGAAATTTTGCAAGAATGCCTTGTTCGGCTCAGGGGCTCCCGTCAGCGCAACCCGCATTTCCTTGGCTGCATTCGCATAGTCCCCTTGAGCGGAATACATACGACCCAAGCCCATGTGAACAATCCAGGCATCCGGATTCTTCTTGGCATTTTCGCGGTAAATCGCAAATGCTTTCTCGTTCTGCCCATCGATCTGCAATTGCCGCGCGTAGGAGTGCATCTGAAGCGCATTCGCCTTAGCCAAGGCTGCAGTCAGAGTCTTGTCCGCCTCATCCTTGCGGCCGATCGCGGTCAGCACCTTGGATTTGGTGTAGAGATTGTCGAAACGTTCTTCCACCTGAATGGAGCGATCACAATAGGTCAACGCGTCGTCCATGTTCAGCTTGTTCGCGAGCAAATAATTTGCGGCATCATCCCACCCATCCCATGTGTACTGGGCGAATCCGCGCAGTTGTTTGTGCAAGTTGGCTTGGACAAGTTCCTTAGTGTTGACGCCAATCTTCACGGGCACGGCGAGCTTTTCCCAGCGCAGGGTCAATACAGCTGAGTCATCTTTCACATCGTCGAAGTCATACGCAAGGGCTTCGTGAAATTCGGCAGGCTGCGGTTTCACCGTCACGCGCAGGGCATCTTCATCTTGCTTGTAGGTGAATGCTCCCCACGAAGTCGAATTTTTAGAGAAGATAACGATCCAGTCGCTTTGCCCCGGAATCATATGCAGGCCATAGGTGCCTGCCTCGAGCGGCTTGCCTTCGACGTTCACCGGATCGGAGAAAGAAATGGTTGTGTTCTCATTGGCCCCTGCTCTCCAAACCGCATCGTATGGAACAAGCTTTCCCCAGATTTGACGGCCTTTTACCAGTGGACGGTGGTAGTTCACCTTGATGTCGGTGATACCAACCTTCTGCAATACGGTGGCGTGCTGGCTGTCGCGGGGAATGTCGAGCAGGGCGGACTGCGCCATCGTAGAAGCTACCGAAAACAACACCACACACGATAGAAGCAATATGTTTCTTTTCACCGCATGTTCTCCCGAGAAATTACTTAGATCGAAGCCCGAAACTCAATGAGCCGTTAGACGCCATGCAGAATGTCCGGTTAGCACTTTGGCTTTTAGAAGTGATTGACATAACAATTGCTATCTTTTTGCAGAACTAAAAGGTCTAAATAAAAGCAGGCGTGTGAACTTTTCTGCAGGCGGGTGCGTATTCAAACTGAGTAGCTCGGGCGGGACCTAGACCAACCCGTCCAACTCCGACTCCCTGCTGTCTCCCCGGCAGCAGGGAGAAAGTTCGGACTCAGGCACAAACATTTGTCATTCCGACAAGGAACGTAGCGACGGGGAGAAATCTGCTTTCTGCGGACACAATCGTCGGAATGACAAGTTGAGTTATTGGATCGGCCGCTGATACTCGACGGCGCTGCTGTGAATGCCATCCGAGAACTGCACTTCCAGATCATCCGGAACATCCTCAATATCTGCATTGCCGCCCCGGAGGAATCCGCGCACTTCCCCTGTCTTTGCATCACGCAGCATCACCATCGGAGACTGAGTTGCATCCCAGGAAAATTGCATTTTCTTATTCGGCAGGAACTGTGGCTTTACCACGGCACGCGCGGCCAGCATAGGAGCAACCGCAGCATCTGCAGTCGTGCGTACCAACTCCCGTCCATCTTTCGAGAGATTCACGCTGGCAATCTTGTTCATCGTGTCAGTCGACATCGGCACCACGAACGAGAACAGCCGCAAAGAGGTGTCGGGCATATCCGCAACTTCGGCCGCGTCGAACGGCATGGTCATCAACACTTGGCCCACAGCATCTTTCGCCTGCCAGACATAGGGTCCTGGCTCTGGCGCGATCCCTGTAGCGCGTAGTTTGAAGGCGGGTTCCAAAATTACATTTCCATTTACGATGCGCCCCCATATCAGCAGTCCATCTTTCGGATTGCTGTCATTGGCGACGTCGGCTGTGGCCACGTCGAAGCCTCCATTGGTACGGAAATTCAGTTCGGACGTGTAGCCGTAATCGCTGATCCACTGGTCGGCGCAGTAGCCCATGATGTCTGTAAAGGCAGTTTCGTCCTTTAAGCTTGGGCCGGAGGCGAATGCATCCCATCCGGGAACGCCAATCTCGCCACCTGGGTACGGATAGTTCGTATCAGGATTGCTGACGTTACCGCATGGAGCATGCAAGCGTCCAAAATTGTGTCCTTCTTCGTGGGCAAACACTTGAGCAGCGTTGCTGGTGTAGTCCCAGCCCATGGCCGCAGCGGGGCGTCCCACAAAGCCCAGGCCAGCAACTCCGCTGGTGTAGTTTACTTTCACTACTCCGAAGTAATAACGGCCGCTGGCCGATGCTCCATCCGCCGTGCGCTTAGCGTTGATATCATTGAGCACCACGTCCCAATTGTGTCCGTCGCTCGTGAGTGTTGGGTTTCCCGTAGCACTGGAATTCAGAGTGCTCCCTACAGTCACGTCAATCGAATCCGGTACTGGATGCAGTCGCTTGGCGAAATCCACCCAACTATTACGCGTGAAGCTGCCGCTTTCAACAACGCCGGTTCGCCCATCCTTGGTGTGTACAGGAAGTAACGTGACCTTGTATTGCGGCAGTGTGCGCACATCCAAGTCTGTTGAAAACTGATTATTGGTCTTGTCCGCTTCAGCAATCAGGTTCGATGGATCAACCGTGGCTGTAACTTGTACTCCTGGCTGAATCCATGCGGATGGAACTGGCGCATCCCAGGAAGCGTCGGTATTAGGATCAATACTGGTAGGAACTGAGTTACTGGGGGCACTGATGGTCAGAGTATTGGTCGGAGTGAATTGCACTTTGACCTGTGGCGTAGCGGTATTGGCAGTGTTTGCTCTCACAAATACACGCACCCAGCCACTGCGGTCCTTGACCAACGGAACGCTGGGATTGGGGTAGTCCTGCGTGGCTTGGGTTAGGTAGAGCCCATCTATCACCAGATCCAATGTTGAAGACGCCGAATTCACCGTGAAGTTATTGGCGGAGGTTGCGCTTCCACCTAGCGTTGTCACCGATAGTTTTCCAGTGGTCGCGCCCGCAGGAACATTGGCTGTAATTTGAGTAGCAGTGTCCGTCGTGATTGTTGCGGTTACTCCATTAAAAGTTAAAACAGAAGCAGCACTCAGATTTGTGCCGGTTATGACAACAGGGGTCCCTACGGGGCCGCTGGTTGGATTGAACCCAGAAATGGTCGGCGCTGGGACTGTTACGGTAAAGTCGGTTGCGGCAGTCGCAGTCCCCCCTGGGGTAGTGACGGTAAATTTTCCAGTGGTTGAACCTTGGGGAACGGTCGCTGTGATCTGCGTGGCGCTGTTCACGGTATAAGCGGCTGTGGTCCCATTGAGCTTTACTGCGCTGGCACCGTCAAGATTTGTTCCAGTAATCGTGACTGCCGTTCCAGCCGGCCCACTGGACGGTGCGAAATTGGTAATCGTTGGGGAAGAAACTGTCGCTGTCACGGTGAAGTTCGACGTTGAAGTGGCGTTTCCTACTGAAGTGGTTACCGCAATTTTCCCTGTTGTCGCGCCGGTAGGAACTGTCGCCGTAATCTGGGTAGCGCTATTTGCCGTGAAGGTCGCGGTCGTTCCATTGAAAGAAACTGCCGATGCACCGTTCAGGTTCGTGCCTGTGACCACGACACTGGTTCCGACAGGTCCACTCGCGGGCAGAAACGAGGAGACAGTGGGCACGGCTGGCGGGGGCGAGGTGGGGCCTGAACTGCTTCCGCCTCCGCAGGAGGCCAAGGCCATTGCCAATACCAGAAATCCACTAAGGGAAATGCCGGAGCGAGCTGTGAATTTCATTGATCTTGATCGTCCGCATATACGATGCATGCCAGGTCCATTTCGGGCTAAATAACATTGTTTTATTGTTCAATGCCATGCGCAATAACCTTTAGTGCTAGCCCCAAGAGACATTACATTCCCTCCAATCGAGCAATGCCACAAAAATAAGGCGATGAAGGAATCCATGTGAGCCGAATTCGGTGTGATTTCTCGCGTAAATCGTTGACGGCGAGAATCGAATCGCCGCGCGCGAACCGGCGGGTGGAGATTGCGAAACGCTAGGTGCGTTATTGCTGCTGCTGTTGCTGTTGCCGTCCCTGATCGACCCGTACGTTGTTCCTTGGAGGAACAATTCGCGGCTGGAGGACGACACTTGGCATGAGTTCTTCGGGAAGCGGCCGATTCGACGGGCTCACCGTTACCGACACGCTCAGTTCACTGGTAGCTTCGCCCTTGTATACACCACGGGTGGGAGGAACGTCGGCGTAGTCGCGGCCAAGAGCAACTCGTATGTGGCGGTCGTCGGCGATCAAGTCGTTGGTTGGATCAAAGGCAATCCAGCCGAGTTTCGGCACCAGCACTTCGACCCACGCATGGGAGGCGCCATCGGAAGAACGGTCTTTGCTTTTGGGTTCGTGGAAAAGATATCCGCTCACATAGCGCGCCGGCACTCTTAACCCGCGTAGTAAAGCAATCATGATGTGCGCGAAATCCTGGCAGACACCCTGGCGGTTGGTCAGAGCTTCGTCAATGGGAGAGTCCACCTTGGTACTTTTGGGAACATAGGCGAATTTTTGAAACATGGATTGATTAAGCTCTGTCAGAAATTCGAAGAGGTGGCCGCGCCGTTCACAGCCGATCTCGGCGGCCAGCTTTTGCAACTCATCGGTCGGCGCGGTGAATTGACTAGGCAACATCATCTCCCAATGGTCTTCTAGGGCGGTCAGGGCATCGAGTTCTCCCCAGCTTCCGGCAGCGACCGCATCCGGTGGCTCGGGCGATTCCACCTCCACTACTCCCTGCGCCGTGAGTTTGACCTGGGTATGGCTGCCGGCGATATCGAAGTGATGAACCGTATTGCCCATGAAATCGCGGTAACTCATGACGCTGGTTGTCGGGCTTACAGTCAGCTGAAAGTTGAGACAGCGCTGCCGGCCTTCGCTGCGCGGCTGCATGCGAACTTCCATGACACTTTCGCGCACCGCCGGCTCGTAACCAAAAATCGTGACGTGGCGGACAGAGTAGATCATCAGGAAACCATGGCCGTATCTACCAGGTAATCGAAATAAACCTGGTGTATGGCGGAATGTATTTGTGCGCACTGCGAGCGAATATTATCCAAGTAATCTGCCGCGCCGCTGACTAAAATCTCGTCGATCTGACTGAAGCTCAGAGTTGCCCGCAAGCGGCCTGCGAGTCGCAACGGTTGTTCTGCTTTGCGTTCGGTAAATTCACTCAGAGCACGCAATGCGACGTGAACCATGTCTACTGAAAAGCGAACGGAGTGTGGGAACTCCGGATTGAGCAGTAGAAACTCTGCCACGCGCAGCGGACGCAGTTCCGCAGTGTAGGTTTTGCAGTACGGAAGAAATGCCGTGCAGGATTTCAGTAGCCCAATCCACTCCAAGTACTCTTCGTTCTCGACGGGTTGATCGACAGCGGCGGGCAGACGGCGGAAATGGCTTCCGATTAAACCAGCCAGGATGTCGGTACGTTCCACGTATCGCCCCAGCTGAATATAATGCCAGCCTTCGCTATGGGTCATGGTGGAGTCGGTGATCCCGTGAAAAAGACTCGCACCATCTTGTACCGAACGATAGAACTCGTGCGACTGCAGCAGCCATGCTTCTTCTTGTCCTGTACTGCGCATTTGCAGATACAGCCGGTTCAACTGTTCCCACATCTCTGAGCTGCATTGCTCGCGCACATGACGCAAATTCTCGCGTGCGGTAGAGATACAGGAAACAATGGACGATGGATTCGCCCGATCGAATGTCAAAGTATGGGTGATGGGATGCGTGTACTCCGATCCCATCGGAGGCACCGGAATTTGCAACGCCTCGAGCAAACGCGACCATCGCACGGCAGCGGCGTCTGGCGACTGATCGAGACGCAGCTGCACATCCACGTCAATCAGACGCGCAGTATGCTCAGCCCGCTCTAAGTAGCGGCTCATCCAGTAAAGACTGTCGGCGACTCTGGAGAGCATGGTGGTATCCCTCATCATCATGCGCGCAGAACCCAGGTATCCTTGCTGCCTCCGCCCTGGGACGAGTTCACCACCAGAGAGCCGCGGCGCAGCGCGACACGCGTGAGGCCTCCGGGCACCAGGGTGACGTTTTCACCGTAAAGAATATAGGGACGAAGATCGACGTGCCGCGCCTGCACCTCGCCATCGAGGAAGCAAGGGGCGCGGGACAAGCTTAGGGTTGGCTGCGCGATGTAGTTGCGCGGTTCGGCTGTGATGCGCTCAGCAAAGTCTGATCGCTCGGCTGCGGTGCTGTGCGGGCCAATCAGCATGCCGTAGCCGCCGGACTCCCCTACCGCTTTCACGACCAATTCATGCAGATGTTCGAGAACGTATTTGCGTTGTGAGTCGTCGGTCAAAAGATATGTCGGGACATTGGAAATGATTGCGTCTTCGCCTAGGTAATAACGGATGATGGCTGGAACGTAGGCGTACATGGCCTTATCGTCGGCAACTCCGGTCCCGATGGCGTTAGCCAAGGTCACGTTGCCGGCGCGATAGGCGTTGAACAGTCCCGGAACACCCAAATTTGAATCGCGGCGGAATATGAGAGGATCGAGAAAATCGTCGTCGACACGACGGTAAATCACGTCTACGCGGCGCAGCCCGGCGGTGGTCCGCATGTATACCACGTTGTCGTGGACCAGGAGATCGCGCCCTTCGACCAGTTCGATTCCCATCTGTTGTGCCAGATAGGTATGTTCAAAATATGCGGAGTTAAAAACTCCTGGCGTAAGCAGTACGACAGTGGGTTGGTTCCTGCCCGACCAGTTCATCGGCGCCAAGGTGCACAGGGTCGCGTGCAGCGCCTGGGTGTAGTGATCGATCGGCCAAACGCCGTAATCACGGAACATCGTCGGGAAAACTCGCTTGAGGACTTTGCGGTTAGCCAGCATGTAGGAAACACCGCTGGGCACGCGCAAGTTGTCTTCCAGCACAGCAAAGTCGCCGTTGGGCGTACGGACCAAATCAGATCCACAAATGCTTACATAGGTGCCGCGAGGAACGTTAATCCCGCGCATCTCCCGACGGAAGTACTTGCAGCTATAAACCAGTTCGCGGGGAATGACTTTCTCCGCCAGAATCCTCCCCTGGTGGTAGATATCTTCGAGAAAAAGATTGAGCGCCGTGATCCGCTGCGTCAGCCCACGCTCAATCTTCCGCCACTCATCCCCGGGGATAATCCGCGGCAGAAGGTCGTTGGGAAAGACTCGCTCCGTCCCTTCATCATTCCCGTAAACCGTGAAAGTAATCCCCTGATGAAGGAAAGATAAATCCGCAGCCTGCTGCGTCTTATGCAACTCCTCGGCTGGTAAATCCAACAAGGTTTGGAAAAGATTCTTATAATGCTCGCGAGGTTCGCCGGGGGCCTGAAACATCTCGTCGTACGCACCGTCGAACTCATAATTACGCAGCGGAGGTCTCAGCAATCCAACGGTATCAGGCATGCCCATCATGCGCCGCAGACCGGCGCGCGTTCTGGTACGGCTTTGCGGCATCTTAAGGAATCTAGGACCGGGTTGGTCTGGCGTCCAATCAATTCTGTTTATTGCATCGATTGATGTTTGTATGACTTCCGAGCCAGTACCATTTTGCCTGATACAACCCAAATGTAAAGGTTTGCACCTGAACTAGCTCCGCGGGAATCTTATATTGTCAGCGTAAGAATATGAAAGAGCGACAGATAGGGAGTAGGCAGCCAGATCGGAGTTGGGCCAGCAAGGTCGGCGGCATTGTCGGCTTATCTTTGCTTTTCTGTTGCTCGTTGGCGGCACAAAGCCAGGGGCCGCAGTATCCGAACGCCCCGTCGGCAACTCAACCGCAGGGAATGCTCGGCAGCTCATTTTCCAATCAAGGGTCATTGAATGGCAGCGTGCCGCAAGGGAAAGCTAGTCCCGAAGCTCTACCTCTGACTTTTAAAGACGCCATTGATCTTGGGCTGAAAAACAACCTCGGATTGCTTTTGCAGTCTGACAATACGCTGGCGGCGCGAGGGCAAAAGTGGAAGGAACTAAGCGAACTCCTACCGAATCTGAGCGCGGAAGTCACCGAAAACGTAGTGCAGGACAATCTGGTGGCACGTGGGCTGCGGTTTCCTGGATTCCCCACGATCATCGGTCCCTACGGTTTCTTCGACGCGCGGGTGTATCTGAAGCAGACCATTTTTGATTTCAGCGATTTGCAACGCTTGCGCGCGGCCAAAGCGAACGAAGAAGTCGCAAAGTACAACTACAAAGACGCGCGGGATTTAGTCGTACTGGCCGTAGGAAATGCGTATCTCTTAGCCTTAGCCAGCGCCGCACGTGTGGAAACTGCCGAAGCCCAAGTTCGAACCGGGCAGGTTCTATATGACAAGGCTTCCGACCAACTCAAAGCGGGCGTAAGCCCGGCAATCGACAGCCTGCGCGCTCGAGTCGAGTTGCAATCACGTCAACAGCAAGCGATCGTTGCTCGCAACAATTTTGCCAAGCAAAAACTGACACTGATCCGTGCCATTGGATTGCCGGTGGGACAGCAAATCACATTGAGCGATAAGGCTCCATATGAGCCTTTAACCGCATGGGATCTAGATACAAGTCTGCAACGTGCATACCTGACTCGCGCTGATTATCTTGCCGCAGCCCAACAAGTGCGTGCCGCCGAACTTTTGCGCAAATCGGCTACTGCGGAACATTTACCCAGCGCCTTCTTATCGGCCAATTACGGAGACATTGGAATTACGCCAGGCCAGTCTCATGGCACGTTCGCGGTGACCGGCGGCATACATATTCCTATTTTTGCAGGTGGAAAAGCACGTGCCGATGCCCTGCAATATGAAGCGCAACTACGGCAAAGCCAACAGCAATTGGACAATCTTCACGCTCAGATTGAATACGAAGTGCGAACCGCGCTGCTCGATCTAAATGCTGCCGCCGAGCAGGTGGAGGTCGCCCGCAGTTCCGTTGACTTGGCGGACCAGACCATGACCCAAGCACGCGATCGTTTCACCGCCGGTGTGACAGATAATCTGGAAGTCGTCGAAGCCCAGGAAGCATTGGCCGCCGCAAATGAAAGTTACATTTCCAGTCTGTATGCCCACAATCTAGCAAAAGTTGAGCTGGCTCGTGCCGTGGGATTTGCCGAAGAAGGGGTAAGACAGTACTTACAGAGTCACTAACATGGACACGTCGACCGACACCACAGTTCGAGACAAGCCAAAAACTCAGGAACATGCGCCGCTGCCCGCCTCTGATCAGGACTTGCGGTGGAAGACACGCTCGCGCGATCCGCGCTTTCGCATCGCGGTCATTGCCGGGCTGATCGTGTTGGCGCTGGTGGGATTTTTTCTCTGGCGGCATTTCACCAGTTACGAAGGAACCGACGACGCACAGATCGACGGGCACCTGAACTCTGTGAGCGCGCGCGTGTCGGGGCACGTGACCAAGATTTTGGTGCAGGACAATCAATATGTGCAAGCAGGAACTCCGCTGCTGGAGATCGATCCATCGGATTACCAGGTTGCGTTAGAGCGGGCACAGGCGGCCTACAGCGATGCCACCGCACAGGCGCAGGCGGCGCAGGTGAATGTTCCCATCACGTCGGTGGGAACTTCCAGTCAGGTGATCGACGCCCAAGGAGACGTGCAGAACGCGATCGCCGGAGTTGCCATGGCGCAAAGACAGATGGAAGCTGCCCAGGCCTTGCTGGCGGAAACCGAAGCCAACAACGTAAAAGCTCAGAACGATCTCGGACGGTACAAGCAGTTGGTAGACAAGCAGGAAATTTCTCAACAGCAATACGACCAAGCCATAGCGGCAGCCAAAGCCAGCGATTCTGTCGTCGCTGCACAGAAAGCTCAAGTCGCGCAGGCTGAACAAGGAGTGGTGCAGTCCAGGACAAAACTGAATCAGGCGCAAGCCAATCTGCGCTCGGCGAATACGGCTCCGCAGCAATTGGCCGTCACGCGCTCGAAGGCGCAATCCGCACAGGCACAGGCCGACCAGAAAAAGGCTGAGCTAGATCAGGCACAACTTAACTTGCAGTACACCAAGATCGTAGCGCCGGTCAGCGGGATTGTCAGTAATCGCACTGTCGAAGTCGGACAGAATGTTGCTCCGGGTCAGGAGTTGATGAAAATCATTAACCTGGACGACATTTGGGTCACGGCCAACTTCAAAGAGAACCAGTTGCGCGAGATGAGAGTTGGACAGCCGGTGACGATTTCTGTTGATGCCTACGGGAAGAAATACAAAGGCCGCGTGGAAAGCGTCGCTGGAGCCAGCGGATCCTTGATGAGTCTGCTGCCACCCGAGAATGCCACCGGTAATTACGTGAAAGTGGTGCAGCGCATCCCAGTAAAAATCGTCTTCGATGCCGGAGAAACCAAACAACATCTTCTTCGCCCTGGGATGTCGGTCGAACCCAAGGTCTGGATTAAATGAGCGCAGCCAGCGTGACCATGAACGCCGCTGAAGAATGGCGTCCGGCAGTCAATCCGTGGATCATCGCGCTGGCAGTGACGCTGGCGACGTTTATGGAGGTGCTGGACACCAGCATCGCCAACGTCGCGCTACCGCACATCGCCGGAAGTTTGTCTGCAGGTACTGATGAGAGCACATGGGTGCTCACGTCGTATCTGGTTTCGAACGCTATCGTTTTGCCCTTGAGCGGCTGGCTTTCTTCCATCGTTGGGCGCAAGCGCTTTTACATGGGCTGCGTCATGCTGTTCACCATCAGTTCCCTGCTCTGCGGATTCGCCATCAACCTGCCGATGCTGATTGTGTTTCGCATCCTGCAAGGTGCAGGCGGCGGAGGTTTGCAGCCAAGCGAACAGGCAATCCTGGCAGATACTTTCCCTCCCGCAAAACGTGGCATGGCATTCGCGGTTTATGGTGTTGCAGTCGTCATGGCTCCGGCTATCGGGCCGACTCTTGGCGGATGGATCACCGATAACTACTCCTGGCGCTGGATTTTCTTCGTCAATATTCCGGTTGGGATTTTGTCACTGATACTCACCTCGCGACTGATTCAGGACCCACCGTATTTCAAGCGCCGCAAGATCAACGAGTTGAAAATTGACTACATTGGTTTGAGCCTGGTCGCGCTCGGCTTCGGTGCCCTGCAGATTGTTCTCGATAAGGGCGAGCGCGATGACTGGTTTCAATCGAATTTCATTATCACCCTCACATTCATAAGCATAGCGGCTCTTTTATTCGTCGCCATCTGGGAGTGGAGGCATAAAGATCCGGTCATCGACCTGCATTTGTTCAAAGACCGAAATTTCGCCTCCGCCAACGTGATGATGTTCATGCTTGGGTTCGCCCTGCTCGGCAGTACTTTATTGCTGCCCTTGTTCATGCAGACGCTGCTCGGTTACACGGCAGAACGCGCGGGCATGGGACTCTCTCCGGGCGGATTCGCCATCATGTTGCTGATGCCCCTGGTCGGATTCCTGCTGGGCAAAACTGATGCTCGACGGCTGATGATCCTTGGGCTGGTCATATTGTCATTCTCGTTGTTCCACATGACGACCTTCGACCTGAACGTGGATTTCAGCACCATCGTGTGGGCTCGCATCATTCAGGCATCAGGCATGGCGTTTTTGTTCGTTCCGATCAACACCACGGCCTATTCTTTCCTACCGCGGGAAAAAAACAATGCCGCTTCCGGGCTCATGAACCTGGCACGCAACATCGGCGGAAGCGTAGGAATCTCCGTGGCCACGACGCTCCTAGCGCGGCGGGCGCAGGTGCACCAGGCAATCCTTTCGGAGAACTTGTCTGCTTCGAATCCCCAGTTGCGTGATATGTTGCACGGCATTACGGGAGCCGTGGGCGGGGGAACCGGACCACTCGGAGGGTCGCAAAAGGCTTGGGCAATGATTCAGGGGATCGTCACACGTCAAGCCACGATGCTTGCCTACATCGACTGCTTCTGGGTCCTGGGAATCGCAATCCTGGCCATGATTCCGTTAGTTTTCCTGATGAAAAAGCCGAAATCCGGTGGCAGTATGGCGGTACACTAGGAGAAGACAGATGTATCGGGTCATCACCATTGAGCGTGAGTTTGGCAGCGGTGCTGCTGAGATCGCCGCATCGTTGGCCGCTCATCTTCGTTGGAAGCTGTGGGACCAGGCACTCACCCAGGAAATTGCCAGCGTCGCTCACGTCGATCCCTCTGACGTCATGTGCTGCGATGAGCGCAGAGACAGCCGCTTCCATCGTTTGGCAAAAGCCTTCTGGCGCGGCAGTTATCAGCGCAGCATGGAACTCAACACGGCGGCTCCATTTGATACAGACCGATTCGTAGCCATCAGCCAACAAGTTTTAAACAAAGCCGCGGATGCCGGGAATTGCGTGATTGTAGGCCGCGGCGCGCCATACTTTCTCCGTGAGCGCCCCGATGTATTTCACGTGTTTCTCTATGCACCGCGCGCAGAAAAGATCCGCCGCCTGCGCCAATTGGGAAAAAGCAATGAAGAAGCGGAAGAGTTAGTGGATACCGTTGACCGTGACCGCATTGAGTTCGTCCGGCACTACTTTAACGCCGACTGGCCGACGCGCTGTCTTTACCACATGATGATTAATACGGCGATCGGTAATGAGCATGTGCTGTCGGCGATTCTGAGCATGAAGGAAACTCTCGAAAACCGACTAGCTAGTGTGTAGGCCCTCAGATTGCAAGCCCAGCTCCGCTATGTTAGCTTCAACATTTAGAAGAGGTTAGCGATTGCGGACGATAGTTCCCGCCGGACTGGATCGCAAAGAGGCCGAAATTTACCAGCGGCTTGATCCGGAGCGGCTCCCAAAACACATCGCCATCATCATGGACGGCAACGGTCGCTGGGCGCGCAAGCGCCATCTGCCGCGTATTGCCGGGCACCGGGCCGGAGTGGCCGCCGTGCGCTCGACCGTGGAGACCGCGGCGCGGATTGGGATTCCTTCACTTACCTTGTATGCCTTTTCTGAGGAGAACTGGAAGAAGCGTCCGAAGGGAGAAGTCGGATTCTTGATGGGGCTGCTCTGCCGTTATCTGAAGCAGGAAGTTCCCACGCTGAATAACAATAATATCCGCTTGGAATACATCGGGCGGCAACATGAGCTCCCTAGCGACGTGCAGGAGAAGATGGGTTGGGCGCGTGACGCCACGCGGCAGAATACGGGCATGGTGCTGACATTGGCGTTGAACTACAGCGCACGCTCGGAATTGGTAGATGCCTTCCGCTCCATCGTAGATGCAGCCGCTGCCAACGGCGGGTTGCAGCATTTGAAAGTGAATGAAGAGTTGGTTTCGCAGCATTTGTACACACGCAATCTACCCGATCCTGATTTAGTGATTCGCACCAGCGGCGAAATGCGACTGAGCAATTTTTTGCTATGGCAGCTGGCCTATGCGGAAATTCTTGTCACGCAAACGTTGTGGCCGGAGTTTCGCGGCGCGCACCTACTGGAAAGCATCGCCGACTATCAGAAGCGTGAACGCCGCTATGGCGGACTCACCGAAACTGCGACACATCACGCTCCCAAAGCAGGGCGGAGCTAGCCCGCTTGCACCTGCTCAAACGAATCCTCACAGCGGTTGTCTTGATTCCCATCGTGCTGTTACTGGTTCTGCGGGTACATATCATCGCGCTGGAGTTAGTGGCGGCTGTTGTGGCATTACTTTCGGTTCATGAGCTGCTCAAACTAAGCGAAGGTTATGGAATCAAGCCGTTCCGCTGGCAGACTTTCGTTTTCATCGCGGCAGTTTTTGCTTTCCTCGCCGTGAATTCGGCTGGGCGAACACCGCTGCTCTCGACTGCAAACCTGATTGCGGTTTCGGCATTTGCGGCCTGCGTCGCTACTTTTCTGTTCCTGACGATGGGAATGCTGCGCGCCGACTTGGGCACTTCGTTTCAGGCCGCAATGGTTTCGGCTTTTTCGTTCGCTTATGTCGCGCTGCCGTTCATTTTTCTGGTCCAGCTTCGCCAACAACCATCAGGTGCGATCTGGGTGGTGTATTTGCTGGTTTTGGTTTGGGTAGGAGACATCTCCGCATTCTTCGTCGGCAAATCGATGGGCAGGCATCTTATGTCCCCGCGCGTTAGCCCAAAGAAAACCTGGGAAGGAGCTATGGCTTCGCTTCTGGCGGGTCTGGGGGTTGGATTTTTGCTTCATCAATATGGATTAGAAATCAGTTCGGCACTGTTAAATGCAAATCTGATCGAACAAAAAGATGGATTTTTTGCCCTGCAAAAACCATCGCTTTCCCCGATTTTAGTGTTATCGGCAGTGTTAAACGTAGCCGCACAGTTGGGAGATCTTGTCGAATCGTTAATTAAACGTGGGGCCAATGTAAAAGATTCAGGCACTATTTTGCCCGGTCACGGGGGAATGCTGGATCGCATTGATGCTCTCTTATTTGCGGCCCCGATTTTGTGGTTCTATACAGCCTGGCGCGTTCTACAGTAGCTCATTTCTTCTCGACAGCATGCCAGCTGAACTGAGCTAGTTCGTCGTAAGTAATAGGCTCTCGCGATACAATTCTATAAACCTTCATGAAACGCATTGCCATCCTGGGCTCGACCGGTTCGATCGGGTGCAGCACGCTCAAGGTGATCGAGTCCTACCCGGATCGCTTCGCAGTCGTCTCACTTGCCGCAGGAAAAAACTTCGAAGCTGCTTTAGAGCAAGCAATCCGCTGGCAGCCGAAGATGATTTCGGTAGCGGATGAAAGAGACGCGGAAAAATTGCAACACGGCCTAAAAGACAAAGGCCTCAGCGAAATTCAAGTTCTGCAGGGCCCCGCAGGAACAGTCCAAGTCGCCACCCATCCTGAAGCCGACTTTGTGGTCAGCGCCATCGTCGGCGTCGCCGGACTCGAAGCCACCTACGAAGCCGTCAAAGTCGGCAAGCCCATCGGCCTCGCCAACAAGGAATGCATGGTCGCGGCCGGAGAGATCATCACCGCCGAAGCACGAAGGCAAAGAGTCTCCATTCTTCCCATTGACAGCGAACACAACGCCGTCCACCAATGCCTGCGTGGCGGGCGGATGGAAGAAGTCCAAAGAATCTGGCTCACCGCCTCCGGTGGCCCCTTCCGCAACACGCCAAAATCCCAGTTTTCGTCAATCACGGTGGAACAGGCCCTGAATCACCCCACTTGGCGTATGGGCAAGCGCATTACAATCGACTCGGCGACCCTCATGAACAAGGGCTTTGAGGTCATAGAAGCCTGTCGTTTGTTCAACTTGCCGCCTTCCCGAGTTGAGGTCATTGTGCACCCCCAATCGACGATTCATTCTATGGTCGAGTTCGTGGATGGCAGCATACTTGCACAGTTCTCAGTGACTGACATGCGTCTGCCGATTCTGTATGCTCTTACCTATCCCGAGCGCATAGAATCGGATATGCGCTTCCCGGTCATGGACTTACGACACCTCGATTTCCAGCCTCCGGACATGGAAAAATTCCCCTGTCTACGGCTGGCCTATGAGGCAGTAAAGGCCGGAGGAGTGCAACCGGTTGCACTCAACGCTGCCGACGAGATTGCGGTGGCGGCGTTTCTGGATGGCCAGATCGGGTTTGACGATATTCCCAGGGTGATCGAGCAAGTGCTTTCTGCAACAAAAACCAGAGATTTGACGTCTATATCTCAGGTGCTGGAAGTGGATTCTCAGGCCCGCAATGTGGCCCAGGACAAAGTTCGCAGCATGGTTCATAACGCCGCTTGGTTGCGGCCAGTTTAAGGGGATTTATACATAAATATGTCAGGCTTCTTTATTTCTGTTCTTGCTGTCGGTGTCATCCTCGGTTTCATGATTTTGATCCACGAGTTCGGCCACTACGCCGTGGCCAAACTCCTGGGCGTCCGCGTTGAGGTTTTTTCCATCGGCTTCGGTAAGCGGCTAATTGGATTCCGCAAAGGCGAGACCGACTACCGCATCGCTGCCATTCCTCTCGGCGGCTACGTCAAGATGAGCGGCGAGAACCCGATGGATCAGCGCACCGACGATCCCGCTGAGTTCATGAACCATCCTCGCTGGCATCGATTCTTGATTGCGATTGCTGGCCCGGCGATGAACATCGCACTTTCCATCGGACTACTCACTGGTGTTTACATGGTTCACTACGAGTACCCGGCTGCGTACGACGCGCCGCCCACTATCGGATGGGTTTTGAAAGATTCCGCAGCAGCGAAAGCTGGCATACAGGCGGGCGACCGCATCGTGAAAATTGAGGGCATACAGAATCCAGGCTGGGAACAGGTTGAGATGCGTGAAGCATTGAGCCCTGGCCAGCCGCTGGAAGTAGCCGTAGAGCGCAACGGACAGATCATCGATAAGACAATCACTCCGGAAACTTCCGAGCCAGACAAAATTGGTGTCGCAGGCTGGACTGCAAAACAAGACAAACTCGTCATTACGGATGTTTCCCCCGACATGCCCGCGGAAAAAGCTGGCGTCGAAGAGGGCGATGAAATCCTGGCACTTGACGGAAAATCACTTCCCGCTTTGGCGGCAATGGTGGAGTCGCTCGAGGTTTCTAAAGACAAGCCGATCGCTCTTACCGTTTTGCGTGATGGTCAGCAGAAGACTTTTACCATCACGCCTGTGTTGAACGATAAGTATTACCGTATTGGCATCGCCAGCGTTCCTACCAAAGTAAAGACACTGCATGCAGCTGACGCTTTTAACCTTTCGATCGAGCAGAACAAGAAATATGCGCTACTGATTCTCGAATTGGTGCGGAAGATGATCGGGGGGAAGATGTCGGTAAAATCGATCGAGGGCCCGATCCGCATCGGACAGGCCGCGGGTGAAGCTGCTCAACGCAAGGGATGGACGCCATTGCTGGGACTCACGGCCGCAATCAGCCTTAACCTTGGTGTCTTCAATCTGCTGCCGATCCCAATTCTCGACGGTGGCGTCATTGTATTGCTGCTCATTGAAGGCCTTATGCGCCGTGACATCAGCATGGCCATTAAAGAGCGCGTCTATCAGGTGGCATTTGTATTCCTGGTGCTGTTTGCCGCCATGGTTATCTTCAATGATCTGGCCAAAACCTTGCCAGGAATGCTGCACCACATTCAGTAACTCCTTCTAAGAACAGGGGCTGGGAACCGAGAAACTCAAATCCCAGCCCCATTTTCACGTGATAAACTGAAGTTTCCCCATGCCTGAGATTAAGCGTAGAAAAGCAGTTACCGCCGACGTCGGCGGCGTCCGCGTTGGCCCGGATGCACCAGTCGTGGTGCAATCCATGACCAACACAGATACGGCGGATATTCCTGGCACCGTTCAGCAGGTTGCCGCGCTGGCACGGGCTGGTTCGGAGCTGGTTCGAGTCACCGTCAACAATGAGGAAGCTGCTGCTGCTGTCGCTCCCATTGTTGAGCAGTTGGATAAGCAGGGCGTACGTGTCCCCATCATCGGCGACTTCCATTACAACGGGCACATCTTGTTGAAAAAGTTCCCCGACTGCGCTCGCGCACTGGGGAAGTACCGAATTAATCCTGGAAATGTCAGCATCGGGAAAAAGACCGATGACAACTTCCGCACCATGATCGAAGTGGCGGTGGAAAACCAGAAGCCGGTGCGTATCGGCGTGAATTGGGGATCGCTCGACTCTGCCCTGCTCACCAGGATGATGGATGAGAATTCCCTGCTGCCGGAGCCGAAAGATGCGCGGGAAGTGACCATGGAGGCGATGGTGGTCAGCGCACTGAATTCAGCGGCATTGGCGGAAAAATATGGGTTACGCCGCGACCAAATCATCCTGAGCGCGAAAGTCAGCGGGGTGCAGGACTTGATCGATGTTTACCGCTCGCTGGCTGCGCGTTGTGATTATCCGTTGCATTTGGGCCTGACCGAAGCCGGTATGGGAGCAAAAGGCATCGTGGCTTCCAGCGCCGCTCTGGGCGTGCTGTTGCAGGAGGGCATCGGCGACACCATCCGCGTTTCACTTACGCCGGCGCCCGGTGGAGATCGCACGGAGGAAGTCCGCGTATCGCAGCAAATTCTTCAGTCCATGGGAATCCGTAGTTTCACTCCGCAAGTCACGGCATGTCCCGGCTGCGGCCGCACTACCAGCACATTCTTCCAAGAAATGGCCGAACAGATTCAGTCTTACCTCCGCGAACAGATGCCCTCGTGGAAGGGGCGCTACGTTGGTGTGGAAGAAATGAAAGTCGCGGTAATGGGGTGCGTGGTCAATGGCCCCGGCGAATCCAAGCACGCCAATTTGGGCATCTCGCTGCCTGGAACTTTCGAGGAACCGAAAGCTCCTGTGTATGTTGACGGCCGGCTCTTCACTACGTTGAAAGGCGACAAGATCGTTGCCGAGTTCCGTCAGATCCTCGATGAATATGTCGAGTCACACTACGCTGCGAAGGAAGAAGTCGGACTGAAGGTCTAGTCGTTAAGCCGACAATCCGTTCATTTCTTCCTGCAACGGATCAGCCACATCCCGCAACGCAGGAAATTGCCGCAACAGAGACTCCGGAGCGCTGACTCTGGTTCCCGTCATCAGATATTTCAATTGCAATCCGCTCACAACCGATTTTGCTCCCGGCGAATTATTCGTGACTACGTACACTACTTCGGTTGCGCGGGCGATGTTTTTAATTTTCTCTGCCCAGGTTCTTAATTCATCGACTTTGTACAGATAGTCATACTTGGCATGACGCCCATACAAACGCACATAGCCAACAGCCGAGGTGGCGTACTCCGTGCGTTCGAGCGAAGCTTTCGACGGTACCCAGTCAATGTTGCAGAAACCGATTTGCAGCTGTTTCAAATAACCAATGGTGTCCGGATTATCCCAGCTTTCATCACGCACTTCGATTGCTAGCGGATACTCCTTGAAGCGATCTGCCAAGATCGCAAGGTACTCACGGTTCAACGGCGTGTTCCTGTAGGAAAGCGGAAACTGAACCAGAACTGCAGCCAATTTGTCGATGGACGCCAGCGAATCCAATCCTTCGCGAACTCTGGTTTCGTTCTCCTGGGTAGGTTTAATAGAAGCTGCCGAAGTCGGGCCGGGCATATCAGGTGCAGCGTGCGTAAATGAATGGTGGAGCTTGGCCGTGAATTTGAAACCTGGTTTGACTGCATCCACGCGTCTGGCCCATACCCGAGCCCACTCTGGCTTGATATATCCGTAGAAAGACGCGTTGATCTCAATCATGTCAAAACACTGCGCCAGATATGTCAGCGGATGCTCACGCCGGCGTTGCATGCCCAGGGGATAGAAGATTCCCTCCCAGTCGTTGTACGACCAACCGGCGGTGCCTACAAGAATTTTTGTGGACGAATCCATGCAATGTTCCAAACCAGCTTGGAAGAAAAACATCCAGAAAAGGTTGTAGTAGCCATTAAAGCAGAATGTTTCAGTAAAAAACTAATACCACCCAATAAATCCCGTTGGGATAGCTCTTGCTTCGGGAGAAGCACGAGCCCACGGTGTACGCCTTCAGCGTATTGTCGGCAATGACTTTGGCCAGGGCATCAGGAAAAGTTGCTGGCTGTAGAGTCGTATAGCGAATAATGCGCTTGGCCTGAGAAGCCAAGGGCGATTGCGAAACTTTGATCGAGTCGGCAGTCCCCATCGAGCAGGCTTCGCGGTCCGCGGATGTTTCACGTCTTTCCAATTTGAGCTGCTTGGATTGGGCCCGCACACGCTCGATACTTTCTGAGATCTGAGTGTCCGATTCATTGGCGGGTAACTTTTCGTAACTGTCGCCAAAATCCTGGACGACGTAGAGTGTATCCCCGCGTCTTACGACTCCGATGCCCACTACGTTGTAGGAAGGATGAAGAAGATTTTCGCGATGATGCACGGAGTGCATCAGGCCATCGTGCGCTCGCTCCGCACTCTGCGCTGAGGCAACATTTTCAGCTTCCTCCACCAAATACAGCGAGGATTTGGCTGCCAATCGCTTGGCTAATTCCGGTTCCCCCGGGAATTGATGAGAAAGTTCCCTCCGCTCCGCCATAGCAACCGCGTGTTCTCGCGCGGCGCGAATGAGCCCTTCGTCCGTTCGAAATGGATTTGCCCCTGCCTGTGCTCTGGCATGATTTGCCAACTCCAGCAACTCTTTCTCGGATTGCGCATCATAAGCGGTCTGCTCTTCCCATGCAGCCATCATCAACCGGGCTTGCGCTGGCTTTGGTGCGGGTATTTTTGCAGGGGCCGCAGCTACCAGAACCATCGCCAGCAATGAGCTCAGTAAAAAAAACATAGGGTGAGAGACCAAGTATGCTTGGCATCTTAGAGCGTAGCTTTTAGAATCCGATGTAGCGTAATTACCATGGTGAATGAACAGTGGTTCATCGCTGTTTGGGGTGTGGTTTTCGGGGCATTGGTTGCCTGGCTGGCTCTGCGTTCGCGAGCCGCGAGCCTGAAGGCACGACTATCTCTGGTGGAGAACGATTTAACCGTCGCACGCGCGCAACTCGCAGCCAATCAGGAAGCCACTGCCAAATTGCGGGAAACTGCCGCCAGCCTCGAAGCAACTCTCTCGCACGAGCGAAAATCCGCACAGGAAAAGCTTCAACTCCTGGACCGCGCCACCGGCGAACTGCGCGAGGCTTTTCGGGCGCTGGCCGCGGATGCCCTCAAGAACAACAATCAGTCGTTTCTCGATCTGGCGAAGACCAATCTGGAAAAATTTCAGAGCGAGGCCGCTGGAGATTTGACGGCACGGCAAAAGGCAGTCGAGAGTCTGGTTGCCCCTCTCAATGAATCGCTCACGAAGGTTGACGAGAAGATCCGCCAGATTGAGAAAGACCGCAATCAGGCCTATGGCGCATTGATGGAACAAGTGCAGTCTCTGATTTCCACTGAAAAAGCATTGCAACTGCAAACCGGGAACCTGGTCACCGCTCTGCGTGCACCACATGTTCGCGGGCGCTGGGGAGAAATTCAGTTACGCCGTGTCGTTGAGATTGCCGGCATGCTTCCCTACTGCGACTTCTCCGAGCAGGAAACCGTTTACTCGAACGAAGGACGATTGCGGCCCGATCTGGTTGTGAAATTGCCCGGTGGTAAAAATGTTGTTGTGGATGCCAAGACGCCGCTGCAAGCTTATCTGGAAGCAGTGGAATCGACCGATGATGATGTTCGCCGCGCCAAACTTGCTGACCATGCCCGTCAAGTGGCCAAGCACATGGAACGACTTAGTTCGAAATCCTACTGGGAGCAATTCGAAACTTCACCCGAGTTCGTCGTTATGTTCCTACCCGGTGAAACATTTTTCAGTGCTGCGCTTGAACAGGATCCGGGCCTGATTGAAACCGGGGTCAATCAAAGGGTAATTCCATCTTCGCCCACCACTCTGATCGCGCTGCTCAAAGCTGTGGCGTATGGGTGGAACCAGGAGAAGCTGGCGCGCAATGCCCATGAGATCAGCATGCTGGGCAAAGAGCTCCACGACCGCCTGTGCAAGCTGGCTGGACACATGGATGCAGTCGGCAAGGGGCTGGACCGCGCGGTGGAGAGTTACAACAAAGCAGTGGGGTCGCTGGAAAGCCGGGTCATGGTTTCCGCGCGCAAGTTTGCCGAACTGGGAGCGCCGGTGTCAGAAGAAATCCCAGAAGTTCCCCAAGTTGAGACCACCAGCCGAACTCTGGCCTTGGAATGGGACGACGAAGAGCCTGCGCTCGAATTATTGCGCGAACGAAAGCCGACCGGGACCGAAGGTTAAGCGACCTGCTCAACGACACTCGATTTCACGGCATTGATCCCATCGAAGGTGACGAAAAAGCATTCCACCGAAAGCTCAGGAAAATCGGCCCGCAGTAACTCGGCAGCCCGCTTCAACTCCTGCTGATGATGCTTCGCTTCCACTTCCCTGTCATTGCCGAACGCCGCCAGACCGCCGTAGGTGGCACAGTCGGAATGACTCATTAAATATGCTTTGGCAGTTTTATGCAGTTGGATAGACATCCGAAACTGCTCCAGAATGAAATCGCGTTCGAAATCGTTTCGTGGGGAAGCTAGTGTCCTCGCGCCGCCGGCAATGACGATCATATCGGGGCGTTCAATCGCCTGTTTCTGGAGAAACTTTCGCACCGCCTGCCGGATGCGCTGGTCAAAACAGCAGAGCACAGCGGCATCCGCAACGTATTGATCAGGGGGCGAATCAAAATGAAATACTTTTTTCATCTCCGGCATGGCCTTAATTCTAACTGGAAAAGCCTCTCCTGCGAAGATTGATAGAATCGAAATCTTGCCCACTGCCCTCGAACTCGGCCGTATGCGCGTGGTTCTGGTGTCCACTCGCAACCCGCTCAATATCGGTGCCGCCGCACGCGCCATGAGCAACTTCGGATTCTCACAGTTGCGGTTGGTAAATCCATACTACGTTGCTTTTCGTCAAGCAACCTCGGCAGTCGGCGCGGCGGACCTGATGGCTAATGCCGTGGAATACAAAACGGTGACAGAGGCCGTGGCTGACTGCGCTTTGGTTGTGGGAACAACGGCTGTCGGAAAACGGAATTTGCATCAGCCGCTGCGAAGGCTGGAACAGGGCGCGAGCCTTATCCGCAAGCGGCTGCGCTCTGGCAATGTCGCACTGTTGTTTGGTTCAGAAAAGCGTGGGCTCTCCAATGAGGATTTTTCCCACTGCCATTGGCTGATGCGCATTCCCACTGGTGAAACCAATATCTCCATGAACCTTGGGCAAGCCGTAGCCGTTTGCCTCTACGAGCTGATCCGCGATTCCAAGACAAAAATCGGCAAGAAAACTGACTTCGATCTGCCGGCAACCTCAGGCGAACTGGAGCAAATCACGGGATTGTTGCTCGATGTACTCGATGGCAGCGGCTACATTAAACCGGGATCTGCCACCAACACCGAGGAGAAAATCCGACGCTTAATTCGCCGGCTTGATATTCCAGCACAGGATTCTGTCGTTTGGTTTGGCATCCTCCGGCAAATACTGTGGAAGGTTAACGCAGGAAAAAAGCCGGGACGATAATGGTAAAAAACATAAGGCGATTCATATTGCGAATCGCCTTTCCTGCGGAGTCTCCGATTACAGCGGTTTTACGTTCTCGGCCTGGAAACCTTTGGGTCCCTTGACTACGTCGAATTGCACTTGCTGGCCTTCTTGCAGGCTGCGGAAGCCGCCCGCCTGAATGGCTGAAAAATGCACAAAAACATCTTCGCCCGACTGGCGGCTAATAAAGCCGAAGCCCTTGGCATCGTTAAACCACTTTACTGTTCCTGTTTCCATGGTGTTGATTTGTTCCTTATTTTGTAATTTACGCTGGAGGGAGTCGGAAGAAACTGTGCAGGGTACTGCCCTTTAAAGCGAAGGCTGCTCACGACCGATTCTGTCTAACGTACGAGGGTGATCGTACCTGTAAGCCAAAGCATTAGCAAGTTGGCAAGGGATGAGACGACAATAAGTTGTTTGTTTTCATAGGGGATTAGAGATTTTAGCGAATAAAAGGTAAAATGCATCTAGGCATTACTGAGCAATAGCTGCTCCGGGCAGCGGTTCACCTAACGTTCAAAGACACGCCTACCAGCCAGGTTGCGAGTACGCCATTTGGAAATTGCGCCGCGCCGGGATGAGTGTGCTTGCTGAGCTTGACCAAATTTTAAGGAGCTGAAAAATGTCTGGAATCAATGGCGACAAAGCAAGATTTCACCGCAGACGTAAAAACAAGATTGCCCGACGCCTGACCCAAAAGCAGCTGTACAAAGAGCTGACCGCAGCGGTCAACTCGGCGTCTTCCGCAGCTGCCAAGAAACCAAAAGCAGCTGAGTAAGCGCAGCTGCCCGGGCCCGGAACGGGCCACAAAAGCCGTCCTACAGGAGGATTCTCATGCCAGCAGGCCGATCGACGTTCAATAAGCGCCAGAAAGAACAAGCTCGTCAACAAAAACAACGTGACAAAGCCGAACGCCGGGAGCAGCGCAAGTCAGAAAAGCCAGAAGACGCCGTGGATGAAATGGCAGAAATGCGGCGGCTGGCAGAAGAGCAGGCTGCACTGTTTCGCATTGGGGATGAGTCGAGTACGGTTTAACAGTACTTAGCGTGTAGGGGGGCGGACACCCTTGTCTGCCCCGGAGCTTGTTCAGCTCCCAAGTTTCCAGTAGATGTACGACGCTCGATGGAGATGATAAACGATGTGATTCCGCTCCATCGCAATTGCGAAAAATCTGCCAATTCCCTACCCGCCGGTCATAGTGCAGCTAGCGACGTTCAGAGTTCCAACTCCTCGACAAAAGACTATGGCGCCACCCAAAGCAATTGCCCGAGCGACCTCGTCTGATTGCTTCCACATCTGAAGATTTTAGCTGGCATCGTCTCACTCCCCTCACGCCTGCTTCGCCTTCAGCTCTGCCAGCAACTGCTCAATCTTATCTTCCTTCTCCAGCGCCGCCAGCCGGTCCTCGACATCATCGGCAGCGATCTCTGACTTCGCCTGACTGGCAGCGGCCGTGTGCGCGACCTTGCGCTTCATGCGATCAAACGCACCGGAGCTCGATCCATTGCCTGCGGCCATTTTGGCGTCACTGGCTTTGCCGACGGCGCGGGCGCGGCGATGTTGCGCGATCAGCAGATCGGCTTTGCCCTGGGCCTCAGCGAGTTTTGCTCCCAGTTGTCGTAATGCCGTCTTCAGGTTTTCTACCTGGGCCTTCTGATCAGTCACCTGCTCGGCAAAACTGCCAGCCAATTCACGATAGCTTTCCACGCGCTGTAAAGCGGCGCGGGCCAGCTCGTCGTCTTTTTTGCCGACGGCCAATTCGGCTTTGCGCATCCATTCCTGCACTTTGTCCTCGTTTTCCTTCTGCTTTTTTTCCAGCAGATGCTGGTCGGCGATGGCGATGGCCACTTGCGTCTTTACTTGAAGCAGCTGGTTGTCCATGTCGAGGATGACTTGCTTGATCATTTTTTCCGGGTGCTCGGCCTTGTCGATCAGGTCATTGAGGTTCGCCCGAACTAACGTTGCAACGCGCTCTAGTAATGCCATGATGGGCTCCTTTATTTGGTAGTAAGTTGCTGGTCTTTCTTATGAGAATTTTTGTGGGACATGGCCGCGCCGATGGCGACCCCGATCGCGACGCCGAGGGCGAGCCAAAGGCCGCCGCTGCCTAAGACGACTGCGAGGGCTGCGCCGATGCCTGCTCCGAAGGCGATGCCCAGGCCGATTTGCATGGATGGTCGCTTCATGTGGTCATCCTTTTCCAAAGTTTAGAAAATTAGGAGGCGGGGCAAGCCCCGCCTCCACCCGAGCAGTTATGAGGTTTTGCCGTTATCTGGTTTCGCCGACTTGTCGCCGATCTGGCGGACCTTGCCCAGCAATTCGCCCAACGGCATGCCGGACAGCGTTTCGAACAATGCCGGCACTTGCGCTGCCATCTTGGTGATGTCGCCGGTGATCTTGTTCATGCCAGCGACTTCGCCATTGCCGGTTGAGACGATGGTGATCTTGTCCACATTGGACAACGGACTTGCCAGTGCTTTCACGATCTCCGGCATGCTGACGAACAGTTTGTCGATGACTGCAGCCTGGTTGTACTCCTGGTAAGCCTCAGCTTTCACGTTCATGGCTTTGGCTTCCGCCTCACCTTTCTTGAAGATGATTTCGGCTTCGGCTTCGCCCTGTGCGCGAATCGACGACGCACGGCCTTCGGCTTCGGACATCAAACGCTGTCTCTCGGCCTGGGCCAGAGTCTCGATGCGTTGGCGTTCGATCTCGGCCTGCTTCAACACGGTCGCGATCAATTCCTTCTCGCGGCGATTGATTTCCGCTTCCTGCACTTTGACCTGTTGTTCTTTCTCGACTTGCATGACCTTGACCTGCTCAGCGACCACCTGCTGTTGCATGATGTTGGTCTGGATGTCGTAGGCTTTGTCGGCCTGCGCCTGCTGGCGCTTGGTGACCTCAAGGTACTGCGCTCTTTTGACCTCAAGATCACGCTGCGCTTCAGCCTGCTTGGCTTGTGACAATGTTTCCGCCAAAACACGTTCCTGATCCGCTTGGGCTTTTGCCACCGCCGATTCACGGGTTGCCACGGCGCGCTTGATGGCCGTATCGCGTTCGGCTTCCGCCATGGCAACGTCAGCATCGCGTTTAATGCGGGCAACATCGGGCTTGCCCATGTTGGTGATGTACTCATTCTTGTCGCGGACTTCTTTGATAGTGAAAGAAATCACTTCCAGTCCCATCTTGCTCATGTCATCCGCGCAAGTGGACCGCATGCGGTCGCCGACCATCTCCGGTTGCTTCACGATTTCTTCCACCGTGAGCTGCCCGATGATGCCGCGCAGATGTCCTTCCATGACCAAGCGAATCAATCCCTGACGTTCTTCATCAGACTTAGTCAGAAACTGCTCAGATGCGGTGAGGATTGATTCCACATCCGACTTCACCTTGATCTGGGCAACAGCTTCAACCGTTACCGCCACACCTTGCCGGGTGTAGAGGTCCTGCTGCGGCGCCACGTCGAATGACATGAGTTGCAGGGTCAGTTCCCGGCAAACCTGAAACATAGGAATGACAACAGCACCATGACCTTTGACTACGCGGGTTCCGCCGACGCCGTAGATAATCAGCGCTTCATGCGGTCCTGCTTTGCGGTATAGACGAGCAAACATTCCCATGAGCATGAACAACGCCAGGACGCCTAACGTTGCGTAGATCCAAATTTCCATTCCCTTCGATAAATCGAACATATCGCCTCCTCCAACGAAGCCAGCACTTCTATGAATACGCGGGACAAATCCCTCCTCTACGCGAGCTACTTCTTTATGACGTCCAGATCACGCACAATCCGATCCGGATTACTGTGCCCCAAAAAAACTTCGCCATCGCTGGTCTTGATGCGCACGCCGCGATTGCACCAGACATAGGCACGGCGTTCGCCTAGACCGCGGACACCATAACCACCAACCAAGCTCCAACGGTCAGGTGCATACTCCTTGATCTGTTCAACGGGAATCGAACGCAGGCGGAAACCGAGAGTGCGGATTTCGACGCCCGCGCTGGTAAACAAATAAGTAAACCCGTTCCATGCCATCACACCCGCTAGTAAAAGCACTATGGCTGCTAAACCGAGTGTTATGCGCAGGCCGGTGTTCGGTATGGCGTAGACGACAGCCAGTTCGATGAGCACTGACAGCAATAACACCAAGGCAAACGGTCGCCCCGGGTGTACTTCCTGCGCGAAGACGTTGTCAGCAGGCAAGCTCGGTCCACGTTTGCTGGTGAAGGTAATGACGATCACCGCTAAGGTGGCAATAAATACCGGGGCCACCATGTAAACCAACTCGATCGGCGTGCCTGCCAGGTTATAGCGCAGCACGGATTCATTGCCGTAGAACAAGACGCCCAGAACTACGTAGAACAATCCCATTACTGCCCATGCCGCTCGGTCTGCCGCGTGTACCTTGCGAAAGAAAAACATAATCGCAGTGAAGAGCATGACTATGATCAGGTAGAGCGCCAGCACGAAAATGAGCGATCCTTCACGCGACATCCAGCCGTTGGGCTGGTTGGCTGCGTTAAAGTGCGTCGCCATGGGTGCAGGCAGACGGTCCCAAACCAGCCAGTAGCGAAATGCGATCAGCGGCAGCCCCATCCAGAGGAGCACGATGCCGAGCTTCGACCATATGCGGTTCATTGTTGGACCTCGTTTTCTACCCACCACAAAACTGCTCAAATCCTGTCTTTCTCGATTGCGTGCTCTTCCCCTGCCAGCTCCGACCACAGGCGCACGTAAGCAATCCCTTTTTCGTAGCGGGTAACCACGACTTCGGTTCCTTTGGCGATGGCGCTGCCATCTTCCGCTCGCGCTCCGCAAACGCGCCGCGTACCCGCCTGCGAATAGATGAGTTCTCCGGTACCGGAGGCGCGAACTGGAATTGAAATCCGCCCCAGCACGCCGACCATGTCGAAATCGGCAGGATCCAGGTGCTGCTCATCGGAAGTCAGCACTTTGGCCACAAACAGAAATACGATCGCCGCGGCCACCAACCCGGCGAGCACAGACATGCTCAAAGCGGCAGCAAATGCCAGCCCTGAATAACGCGTCAGCAAATAACCCATCCCGCCAAACCAGGCAAGAAAAGCAGCCAGCGTCACCGGGTTGAGAAAAGAAACTGCTGTGTGGTGTGGGCCGTGTCCGCCCGCATGTCCGGTAGGAGCATGCGTCCCAGTGTGGACCACCGGTCCTCCACCATGCAGGTGGAAATGAAACGGCAGATGCCAATGGTGCCCGCCCACCAAGAACGAAAGCACGCTGAAGGCAACTCCCACAGCAAAACAGATGAGATAGAAATCGGCCCACGTCATAGCGACCGCCTCCTTACCAACCCTTCGAAACTTTTCCCCGCTCCGGTTGTAGCGCTTCCAGCAAGCGTTCCGCCAACCCGGGAGTCTCCAAAATCGCGCCCAGCAGCAGAAAACAGCTGCGAGTGTCTTTGTGACGGGCTGCTTTGATCAACACGTCGCTTACTTCCGTGTCACTGGCAAAACGCTCTGCGCCTTGCAGCAACCAGACATCCAGCTTGCCTTCGGTGGTGCGCAGATCCGACACAAGCTCGGTGTGAAAGCCCTCGGGATCATCCACCAGGAAACCGGGATGAATCTTGAAAAACTTCGCCAGTAACGAGCGCGTGGATTGCGTCATATGCGGACGTGATCCGTTCTCGATTTGCGAGATGTAGGACTGGCTGATGGTTTTGCGTTGCTCTTTGGCCACGGCATTCACCAGTTCCAACTGAGTCATAGGCCGCCCAAGACCGCGGAGAGAGCCTTCTACTTCGCGTAAATAGCGGATTTTGTCGCCCAGCTTCATATAGCAAATTGCAATATTAATATCTCTTTTTGCGATTATCGTCAATCAATAAATTTCCCTTGTTTTCAGAGAGATAGAGGCGATATTTTTAGAAAAAAATGAGGCGGGACACGTTTGCCTGCTTGCGAACTGTTTTTTTGGATACCTGCGATACCAGGTTTTCGTGAATCGGTGCTTTACACGATCGTGGTTGGGCAACCACGGAAGGAAATTTTGAATTCTTAAATCAACTTCAAAAAGATAGGCCCTCGCTCACGGCGAGGGCACTCGATTTGCGGGACATCTAATGGCTTAGCGGTGTTGCGCGTCGTGTTTCTGGCGGTAAATCGCGCGCGAAGTGCGATTTTCCTGGCGATTGACCTTCGCTTTTTCTGCTGGGGTCAGATGACCGCCATTGGCGGCCCGGTCGTTGTGGATTTCTTTATTGATATGGGCTTCACGTCCTTCCAAACGGGCAGTCTCACGAGCATTCAGCTGGCCGCTCTTTACCCCCTGCGCAATACGCTCCTGCTGATTGCGCTGCCGCTGTCCTACTTCGCTCTTGGGATTGACGTTCTGGGTCTGGGCGTCATGCTTCTGCTTATAGATGTCTTTGGAAAGCTGGTTCTGCTGCTGATTAAGAGTAGCTTTGTCAGCGGTGGTCAGATGGCCGTTGTCCAGTTTGCGCATATCGCGCTCTTCCTGGTTCAGGTCTGATTCCTTTTTCTCTAATTTCTGTGTTTCTTTGGCGGTCAGTTCACCGCTCTGCACGCCGTTGGCGATACGGTCCTGCTGATTTTCCTTGCGTTGGTTGATGGATTGGCTGGTCTGCGCCATCGCGGGCAACATCAGGGCTACCGTCGTTGCGCACAACAGAATAGACTTCAGGGTGGTTTTCATATCTCTCCTCTAGCCGCTCGGATGCGGGGTGCTGCTTCGATTGAGTCTGCCGTGGAATTGCATTCTCCCGGCAGTCTGAAGGACAAACCCGATCTGTATAGAAATGTTGCGCTGGGAATTATTTCTTTACAATTATCAAGCTCGTAGAACAGATACGGGTTAGTAACCAGGTAACCATCTTTACAAATCATCTTTACAATCCGGCTTCAATGCGGGAACGAGGATCAAGATAGTCACGCAGAGCATCGCCAATAAAGTTAAACGACAACACGGCCAGCATGACGGCCAGTGCAGGAAATATGACTAGATGCGGTGCGTCGAATAGGTGAGAGCGGCCGTCATTCAGCATGGCTCCCCAACTGGCGGTGGGCGGAGGAACGCCGAGTCCAAGGAAGCTCATGGTGGCTTCGGCCAGTATGGCTCCTGCCATGCCGATGGCGACTTGCACGATGACGGGCTGAATAATATTGGGGAGAATGTGACCGACGATTACGCGGAGATCGCTTGCGCCTAAGGCGCGCGCGGCTTCGACAAATTCGCGCTCCTTCGCCGCGAGAACCTGCCCTCTCACTAATCGTGCATACCCGACCCATCCCGCGAGCGATAAAGCCAAAACCAAGTTAAAGATTCCGGGGCCGCGAAAGGCCACAAACGCGATTGCCAGAAGAATTCCCGGGAATGCCAGGAATGCATTCATTACAACGATATTGAGCAAGCGATCTAACAGGCCGCCGTAGTAACCAGCGATAGAGCCAAAGATCAATCCCAGCAGAAGCGACATCGCGACTACGCAACTGCCAACCAGCATGGAAATTCGCGAGCCATAAATAAGACGCGAAAGAATGTCGCGGCCAAGTTCGTCGGTACCACACCAGTGTGCAGAAGAAGGAGGTGACAGGCGGATGGAGAGATCGATGTGGGCGGGGTCTTGGGGCGCAAGCCAGGGAGCAAATAGTGCGCACAGCACGAAAATGGTTACCAGCACTCCCCCAGTAATGGCGAGAGGATTGTGGTTCGCCATGCGTCGAATTGAGATGGTTGCTGTTGCCACGATCAAAATCTTTATTGTCTGATTTTCGGATTCGCGACTGAGTACAACAAATCTGTCACGAAATTAACTGCGACATAAGTTAACCCGATTGTAAGTATGCAGCCCTGTACCAAAAAATAATCTCGATTGCCGATCGCCTGAATCACCAATCGCCCAACGCCAGGACCTGCAAAAATTGTTTCAGTAACAATTGCGCCTGCTAGCAGTGCGGCGAACTGCAGACCGACGACGGTAAGCACCGGCACCAGCGCATTGCGTAGTGCGTGGCGATAAACCACTACCTGCTCCGACAATCCTTTGGCCCGTGCAGTCCGGATGTAGTCCTGGCCCAGTTCTTCCAGCATAGATGTGCGCACCATGCGAGTAAGAATTGCGGCCAACGCTCCTCCCATGGTGATTGCTGGAAGGACCATGTGAGCAAAACTGCCTGAGCCTGAAACCGGGAGCCAGCCAAGCTTTATGGAAAAAAGCAAAATCAGAATCGGTCCCAGCGCAAAATTGGGGAACGACAGTCCGAATAAACTCAGCACGCTGATGGTGCGATCATCCCACCGATTCTTTCTCCGAGCCGAGTGCACCCCTGCGGGAATGGAGAGCGCGAGCCCAACTAACAATGCCGAAGCAGTAAGCAGCAATGTGTACGGATATCGCTGAGCAACCAACGTTCCCACGTGTTGACTGAAGCGCAGTGACTGACCCAGGTCTCCGTGGAGAACACCTTTCCAATAATTGAAATATTGCTGCCCGAGAGGAAGGTCGAGGCCGTAAGCATGGCGCATCGCCTGTATGTCACCCACAGGAGCGCCCTCTCCCAACATCTGCACAATGGGATCGCCGGGCACCAGGTGAATCAGCAGAAAGACCAGGGAAACTACCAGCCATACCGCCGGCAGCATGTACAGCGCACGTAGGGCGAGGTAGCGAAGCATCGGCTTTCAGATCAACTTAAATCTTTCACATCAATTCCGATATGCTCCAGATGGTGCAGCATATGCCGTATGTAATCCTCAAAGACAAACTGCAAAGTCATGAGCTCGGAATTTCCGACCGAACAGGAATGTTTCCAAGCCGCATCAGGAACCGACTGCGCCGCCGCCAAAAGCTGCTGATTCAGCCCAGTCCATAAACTGATCAACTCATTCCATTGGCGTTGCTGGTATTTATGGAGTTTTACCCACTCTTCCTGTTGATAACCGGGCAGGGCTAGCCCGTCTTCCATCTGCGCGCGAACAATCCGCTGATGGTTGTTTACGGCAGAATCGAGAAGATGTCCTAATTCTTCCTTTGGAGACCACTTATCAGCTGCAGGCTTAGCGGCAGCTTTTTCTGCACCGAGCTTGTGCAAACGTGCCGGAATTTCCTGGATGATGGTTTGCAGCCTGTTCAGACTCTTCATGCTAATTCCGCACTGGGGCAGCGTGAGCCTGCTCCAGCTTTTCCACTCTCACTTTAGCGATGCGATGGCCTTCCATCTCTTCGACTGTGTAACGATGGCCCTCATACTCAAACTCATCGCCGACTTTGGGAATCTTTTGCATGCGGGCCAGCACAAACCCGGCCAGGGTTTCGTAGCCTCCGTTGCGGGAAAAGTTGAGCTGGTATTGGGAATCGAGATCGCGGATCCCGGCGGAGCCTTCAAGCACGAGGGCAATCTTCCCTTCCTCCAAAACTGGCTGCTCCGGCGGAGAGACGTCAAACTCGTCTTCTATATCTCCCACGATTTGTTCAAGGATGTCTTCCACCGTTACTACACCCGCAGTCGAACCAAACTCATCTACGACTACGGCCAGGTGACGTTTGCGGTCGCGGAATTCCTCAAGAAGATCGGTGAGAACTTTAGTTTCCGGAACCACCAGCACATCGCGCATGATGCGGCTGATTTGCATGTTGGCGATGCGGGAAGCAATCGGTTCCAGCGGGTTCACGGTCAGTCGCAGACGCGTCCAGCGCATGAGATCTTTAGCGTAGAGTACGCCGATGATGTGCTCTGGACCTCGCTGATAGTCATACACAGGAATGCGCGAATGCTGTTCTTCGACCACGCGGGCCAGAGCTTCGTCCAGAGTCAGGCTGCTCGGGAGAGAAAAGATGTCCGGGCGTGCGACCATGACGGCGCGGACCGTGACGTCGTCCAGTTCGAGCGCGTGGTGAATCATTTCTTCCTGCAAAGGAGGAATCTGACCCAACTGGCGGCTCGCGGTCACAATCAGCTTAAGTTCATCCGGCGAATGCACAGGTCCCTGGCGCATTTTGCGGCCGCCAAAGATTCGCAGCACCGTACCCGCCGCACGGCTCATGACGTAAATAAATGGCCTCGCCAGGGTAAGGAAAATCTCCATGGGCGCCGCTACGGCCAAGGCCACCTGTTCCGCTCGCTGCAAGGCTAGAGATTTTGGGACAAGTTCCCCCAAGATCACATGCAGGCAAGTGATCAGAATGAACGCAATTCCGATGGCAATCCCATGCGCGTACACCTGGGCATGAGGAATCTGTCCAAGAGGGCCTTCCACCATGCGGGCAAGAATCGGCTCACCCACCCAGCCTAAGGTCAGGCTGACGATGGTGACGCCCAGCTGGACGCCATTCACCAGCTCATCAAGATTGCGATGAAGTTTCTGAACAATGCGCGCGCCAATCCTGCGGGCTTCGATGAGCTGCTGGATACGGGTATCCCGCACACTCACAAGCGCGAATTCAGCCGCGGCAAAAAAGGCGTTGGCCGCCACCAGGAGCAGAATGACAAACACCCGGAGCAGCACGAAAGCTACCATGGATTGCTAATTCTAACATTACAAAGAGGTAACGCTTTAATTCCGTTAAAACTTGATAAAATTATCAGCGGCGCAATTCCCAAAGGGCTTCCAGGTTTTTTGAAACACCAGCAAGTTGATTACATTTCCCGCGTTGTACTGTCTAACCTCGTGTAGCCAGAAATCGCAGGAACTTAACTGCAAATCCTTTCGTACCAGTCATTGAACACGTTGCTATGCCCAGCAGTAGGAGGACACGTGAACGGAAACGGCAGTAATAAGAAGAAGCGGAAAAAGTGGCTTATTTATGGAGGCATCGGACTGGCTCTGGTGCTCTTGATTGCGGGCGGCCTGATTGCCGCAACCACTGGAAGTACCAAGATTGATCCTACAAAGCTGGCAAAGGTCGAACGCCACGATTTGGCCAAAAGCGTGGTGGCTACCGGCAAGGTGCAGCCTATCACCAACGTGGAAATCAAATCCAAGGCCAGCGGCATCGTGAAAAAGCTTTTCGTGGATGCCGGCGACAAAATTAAGAAGGGACAGCTGCTGGCAGAGTTGGATAAGGAAGAGATTCAGGCTCAGGTTGAGCAGGGCCACGCGTCACTGGCAGCTTCACAGGCCAGCTTGACCGGTGCTCAAGCAGACTACGAACGCGCGAAAGTGGATGCGGAGGGACCCGATGTGCCTCTTCTTAAGCGCGCTTACGAGCGCGCCGTTGGCATGGCGAAAGAAGGTGTCGTATCTGCTTCTGCTCTCGAAGATGCCCAGAAGAATTACGAATTAGCACTCAATAAACAGAACGTAGCCAAAGCACAACTTTCGGTATTGAAAGCGCGAATCGCTCAGTCGCAGGCGCAGGTTGCTCGCGATCAGGCGACCTTGCGGCAGTTGGAAGAACAGCTTAGCTACACGGACATTATTGCCCCGATTGACGGTGTTCTTCTCTCGCGCGACGTCGAAATCGGTGATGCCGTCAGTTCGATTCTTGTGTTGGGATCTTCTGCCACTCTCGTCATGACTCTCGGCGACACCAGCGAGGTCTATGTCAAAGGCAAGGTGGATGAGAGCGACATCGGTAAGGTGTATCTCGGACAGCCTGCACGAATCAAGGTGGAATCATTCAAGGACAAGACCTTCGAGGGCAAGGTAACGAAGATTTCGCCACTCGGTGTGGAAAAAGACAACGTCACCACGTTTGAAGTACGCGTTTCCATCAACAACCCCGGCGGCGAGTTGAAAGCCGCTATGACTGCCAACGCGGAAATTATTCTGGAAGAACACAAGAACGTATTGCAGATTCCCGAAGGCGCCATCATCTACGACAAGGACAAGAAGGCTTCAGTTGAGGTTCCCGATCCTAAAGGAAAAGAAGGTAAGCATAAAGTTGCTGTCAACATTGGCATCTCGAACGGGGCGAAGACAGAAGTTCTTAGCGGCCTAAAGGAAAACGACGAGGTAGTTCTGCAATAGGCGGATAAGTGTTCCTTCTGGAACTCTGTGTTCGCTGTGGTTGGAGTTTTGAAACCGCAGCGGGCACAGAGTTACACAGAGGAAACACAAAGGTTTCCCATGAACCTCTCCGACATCCTGCGCCAGACCTTTGCCACCTTCCGGGCACACAAAATGCGGTCCTTTCTAACAATGTTTGGCATCGTTTGGGGGATAGCCTCGGTCATTTTGCTTGTGGGCCTCGGCCGAGGGTTCAGCGTTGATCAGAAAAAGCGTATGCAGACGCTGGGCAAGGACTTGGTCATCGTCTGGGGAGGGCGTACCAGTTCACAGATCGGCGGGCTGGCAGCAGGACGAGAGATCAGCCTCACCATCGAGGACGCGAAGGTTATTCGCGATCAGTGCTATCAGGTGCGAAACGTGAGCCCGGAATTACGGCGGTCAGTCCCGGAAGTGAGCCCGTTTAATTCTGCCAGCCGCGGAGTTGTAGGTCTGTGGCCCTCCTACCAAAATTTCCGCTCACTCCTTCTTTCCGAAGGGCGGCTGATCACCGATGAGGATGAGCAAGAATCCCGTCGCGTGGTCGTTCTCGGCGATGCAGCCTACAAGCAGCTATATCCTGGACAGCCAGCGGTTGGCACGACACTGTCAATCAAGGGCATCCCCTACACCGTCATCGGCGTGCTGCAAAAGAAAAATCAAAATTCGAACTACAACGGCCCTGACAACGACTATCTATATGCACCCTACTCCGCGGTTGCGAGAGATTTTCCACCTCCGCAAAAAAAAGGCATCGTACGCGGATATCTCGATGACATCGTTTTTGAAGTCGCCAGTGCGGAAGAACATGACGAAGCGGTCAAGCAAGTTCGGCGTGCGCTCGGCCAAGTTCACCACTTCGACCCGACCGACAAGGACGCGCTTTTCATATGGGACACGATGGAAGGCGCCAAGCTCGTAGAAAACATCTTCAACGTCATCACCATCTTCTTCGGCTGCGTCGCGGTGATCACCCTTTGCCTAGGCGGAATTGGCGTGATGAACATCATGCTGGTCTCAGTCACCGAACGCACTCGTGAGATTGGTGTGCGCAAGGCGATTGGCGCCACCCGCCGTGACATCCTGAAGCAGTTCTTTGCAGAATCGGCGATTCTCACCATCGCCAGTGGTGGACTCGGGTTGTTTTTCGGCGTGGGAATCTGCATGGCATTGGCGGTGCTTCCTTTGCCTGACTTTGTCCCCCACCCGATTGTTTCTGTGATCTCAGTTGTTCTCTCAGTGTTGACCCTGTCGCTGATTACGCTCACGGCAGGAATGTATCCGGCACAGCGGGCCGCCGAAATGGCTCCGATCGAATCTTTGCGGTACGAGTAAGGAGGACGCATGGAACTTCGCAAAATCAGTTTCGTAGTTTGCTGTGTAGTTCTGATGAGCTGGTCGGCCGCGACGGCCTGGGCAGCAGCGGAAGGAAGTTTTCAACGCAGTTTAAAAGTAAGTGGTCCAGTCGACCTCGACATTGAAACCGGCTCGGGCAATATCGAGATTCGCACTGGATCCTCCGATCAGGTGCAGGTCACCGGGCATATCCGCGCGAATACCTGGTTCGGCGGCAGCAGCGGCAATGCGGCTGACAAAGTAAAACGGATCGAATCCAACCCGCCGATCCAGCAAAGCGGCAACGACATTCGTATTGGACACATTGATGATCCCTCGCTCCGGCGCAACATTTCCATCAGCTACGAGCTAGTCGTCCCCGCCGATACGCGGCTGCGTTCGCGGACGGGATCAGGAAATCAAAATGCAGTCGGCCTTCGCGGTTCAGTCGACCTGCAAACCGGTTCGGGCAACGTCGTCTTTTCCAATATCGAAAATACCGTGCGTGCTGAATCAGGTTCGGGAAACATCGAGGCGGACCACGTGAACGGCAACGTTCGCGCAAAATCAGGCAGTGGCGATATTCGCATCAGTGGCTTGTCCGGAGGCCTGGATGCTGAATCTGGCAGCGGCAATATCACCATGGCGCAAGCTTCGGCTGGGTCGGTACGCGCGTCAACCGGTTCTGGAGATGTCACCCTCAGTGGGATTCGCGGTTCGCTTGAGGCCAACACCGGCAGCGGAACTCTACACGCCGAAGGGGATCCAAAAGGTGCGTGGCGTCTGCATACCGGATCCGGATCAGTTCGTGTACGTTTCCCTTCGCAAGCCTCATATGACCTCTATGCGCATACCGGGTCAGGCGGCATTTCTGTTGGTCCGCCAATCACCGTGCAGGGTTCTGTAAATAAGCATGAAATGCGCGGCAAGGTTGGCGGTGGCGGTGTTCCAGTGGAATTGGAAACCGGGTCCGGAGAGATTGAAATTCAGTAATTTTCCAGCACCATGTTCCTAAAAGAACTCATCTCGCAAAGCTGGCAAGCGCTGATGCGCAACCGTCTGCGCTCAGTGCTTACCATGCTGGGGATTGTTTGGGGGCTGGCGTCTGTCGTCATTCTGCTTGCCTATGGGCAAGGGCTCGGCGGGAGCGTGTTGCACGCGTTCATGAACATGGGCAATAACGTGATTGTGATGTGGCCGGGTCAAACCAGCTTGCAGGCTGGAGGACAGCGCGCCGGGAAACCGGTGAACTATCAGTATGAAGATGTCGAAGCCATCCGTGAGGAAGTGCCGATTGTCCGTGCCGTAAGCGGTGAGATTAACCGCGACTTCGGCTTTAAGGTCGGCACGCGTGTCGTATCCCTCGGAGTGCGCGGCATCGAGCTTCCCTACGGCCAGATGCGCAATCTGGTTGTCGAAGATGGGCGTTACTTCAACGAGTCAGACTTCATCGACCACCGGCGTGTCGTCATCATGGGCTACAACGCCAACAAAAAAGTTTTCCAGGGTGCTCCGTCGGTCGGACAAAGCGTGACCGTTGGAGGTTTGAGCTTTGAAGTAATCGGCGTCCTTCGCAACAAAATTCAAGATTCGATGTACAACGGTCCGGACAACGAAAATGCATTCATCCCCTTCGGATGCTTTCGTGATCTCAAAGACATTCGCGATCCCGATGAAATCATCTTTCAGCCGGCTGCAGCGGAGTTGAATACCAAAGCTCTGGCGGCTGTCCGCGAAGTGTTAGCGCGGCGGCATCACTTCGATCCCAAGGATGAAAAGGCGGCGGTAGCCTGGGACACGATTGAGAACCGGCAGATGATCAATGCGTTCTCTTTAGGTTTACAGGCAGTCCTGGGGCTTATTGGCGCGGTGACGCTCTGCGTGGGTGGTGTCGGCGTGATGAATATCATGTTAGTTTCGGTCACCGAACGCACGCGCGAGATCGGACTGCGGAAAGCATTAGGTGCCCGGCGCCGCCATGTTCTCATTCAATTCCTACTGGAAGCATTAGTGTTGACCTTCACGGGAGGCGTCGTCGGAATGGGAGTGGCTGTTTTTCTCACCTGGGTTATCCCCCCAATGCCCTTGTACAGCAGCCTGTACAAGACCGCCAATAACGAAGGCGACATCTTCCTTCAGGCGTCGGCTGCCGTGATGAGCATTTCCTTCATCATCCTTTCCATGGTCGGGATGGTTTCGGGGTTTTTCCCTGCGCTGAAAGCCTCCCGTATGGACCCGGTGGAAGCTCTACGCTACGAATAACTTGCGGTGAATTTTTGGCGTTACCTCGGTGCCTTGACCCTTTCTAATCAAATTGTTACTTTCGATTTTTCGGCGGGATTCGGCCCGAAACGAGGACACATTGCCACGTCAGCCCATCATCACGTTAACCACCGACTTCGGATTGAACGACCACTTTGTGGGAACGGTCAAAGGTGTCATTCTGGGGATTGTTCCGGAAGCGACGATTGTGGACATTTCCCACTCGGTTCAAGCCTTCGATATTCTGGATGGTGCCCTGGCCATTGCCCAGGCTTACAGCTATTTCCCGTCCGGAACGGTGCATATGGTGGTGGTGGACCCCGGGGTGGGCTCGGCGCGGCGTCCGATTATCGCCAGTTCTGACCGGCATCACTTTGTGGCTCCCGACAATGGCGTGCTTTCGCTGATCTACGCTCGCGAACAACGGATGCATGTCCGCGACGTTACGCAGGACCACTATTTCCATCAGCCTGTAAGCAATACATTCCATGCCCGTGATATCTTCGCGCCGATTTCTGCCTATCTCGCAAAGGGGGTTGATTCGCAGAAGTTTGGCGACGAGGTCGAAGACTTTGTTCGCTTCAACGCCCCACGGCCCAAATCGGCGGACGCAAACTCCTTCCGCGGCGTTGTGTTGAAGGTCGACCGCTTTGGCAACCTGGTCACGAACTTTACGGCTCTCGACGTTCCAGCATTGTTTGAAGCGCAGGTCCCGCCGTTCAAGATTGTGATCGGCAAGACGGAGATCACCGCCATGAAGAATTCCTACACCGAGGGTGGTCCAGGCGAAGTCTTCGCGGTTCTCGGCAGCATGGGCTATCTGGAAATTTCCACCAACCGTGGATCAGCCGCACAACTGACCGGCGTTGGTAAAGGTGGAGAAGTCAATCTGACGTTGGCAGGTTCGGCGGCCGCTGCTAACGGCTAAGTACTTTTAACTTTGGGATGGGCGTAGTGATCCATCTCCGAGGTCCACTTCAGGAAGTGCCACAGGTTCCGGCGCTCGTGCCACATAAACTCCCAGAACTCCAGGAATCCGATCTGGGTCATTTTCACACCGCAATAGGTTTCAATTCGCCACAATAGATACGGGCTGCGCCACGGGGTCAGACGATGCCCGCGAGTTGCGTTCCACAGGAAGCGGAGAATGTAGCGCATACTCATTCTATGATATCGGGAAACCGCATGAGCTTACACCATGGAAGCATCCTGAATACATCACTTTAGTTGTAGTCCCCAATGCAATGCTAGAATCCAGTTTCTGCCCCAGGAATCCTCATCCATGAGCGACGAAAACAAGCGCCAGCAGGCTGAAGATCACTATTACGCCGCACTGGACCTAGTTTCCGAGGGGGAACGGGAACGCGCCCTGGCGGAGTATGAGAAGTCTCTCTCAGTCGACCCTGCTTTCACCGAAGCCATGCACGGGATGGCGCGGTGCCTGCAGGATTTGAACCGGCTGGATGAGGCCATTTCGGTTGCTAAGCGCATTGCGGATCTCGACCCCGATGACATACTTGCCCACACCAGCCTGTCGGTTCTCTATCAGAAAAAGGGCATGATCCCTGAGGCTGAGGCAGAAGGAAATAAGGCGCGAGTTCTGGGCTGGAAACAACAACTGAAAGGCGGTCGCTAGTTGCTGGTGGCTGGCAAAGATCTTTAGGGCCAGCGACTAGCGGCCAACGACCAGCGGCTAGAGATCGTACTTCTTCATCAAATGACGGAATGAGCGGTAGGAGATCTTCAGCAGATCGGCCGCCCGGGTTTGTACTCCGTTTGACCGCGACAAAGCTGACTGCAAAAGATTGCGTTCGATGTCGGCAACATACTTTTCCATGTCGACACCATCCGGTAAGACCGTGCCGGGAGAGATTGAACCACCCACACCGGCCGCGGCAGCACGTGCCTTGGATTTTTCTACCGGCAACTCGACCCGCAATTCTTCGCCGGTTTCAAGTGCAACCGCACGCTCAACGGTGTTCTCCAGTTGCCGGACATTGCCGGGCCAGTCATAGCCGCAAAGCGACTCCAGCGACGTCAGGCTTACGCGGGAAATCTTCCGGCCGGCTGCTGTGGCGTATTTCTTCAGGAAATGATTTACCAGAAGCGGGATGTCCTCAGGGCGGTCGCGCAGGGGCGGAACCGTCACCGGGATAACATTCAAGCGATAGTAGAGGTCTTCGCGGAAAACATTTTCCGCCACAGCTTTATCGAGATCACGATTGGTCGCCGCTATTACACGGACATCAATCGCAATTTCATCGGTTCCGCCCACCGGACGCACGCAGCGCTCCTGCAACACGCGCAGTAACTTGACCTGCATGGTCAGACTCATCTCGCTGATTTCGTCGAGGAAGATCGTGCCTTCATGTGCTACTTCAAATAATCCCCGCTTGTTCTGGTTGGCTCCGGTGAATGCACCCTTCACATAACCAAATAGTTCACTTTCAAGCAAAGTCTCAGGAAATGCTCCGCAGTTGATGGAAACAAAGGGTTCGGTTGCCCGCGCTGAACACACATGGACAGCCCGCGCAACCAGTTCTTTACCGGTTCCACTTTCTCCGTAAACCAGGATTGTGCTTTGCGTTGAAGCGACCGTGCGAATCGTCTGCTTTAACTTTTCCATCGCGGCACTTGCACCCACGATGTTGTCCAACGAATTTCTGGTGGCGGCATCACGCTTGAAGGCAAAGTTCTGCCGACTGAGCGAGAGTTTGTCCAACGCCCGCTTGATGGCCAGCCGAATCTCATCAACTAACGCTGGCGACTTGCGGATGTAGTCAGTCGCGCCTCCTGCCTTCACCGCCTGTACGGCAGCTTCATAATCGTCCACCGCAGTCATGAGGATAACTGCCGATTCCGGCGACATCTGGTGGGCATAGCGTAACACTTCAATGCCGTCGGTCTTGGGCATTTTGATGTCGGTGACAATTACATCGAAGATCGCGCCTTCAAGCTTCTTCTTGGCGGCGTCTCCGCCATTGACGGTTTCGATCTTGTAGCCCTCACGGCGCAGAGCAATCTCCAGCATTTCGCAGATGGAGCGTTCGTCGTCGCAAACGAGGATGTTACCCACGCGCCCCTCCTGCCGCCGCTGCTGCGGTCCCGACTGTTTTCTGCGCCTCTGCTAGTGGTTCTGCTTCTTCCGCGGCCAAACGATGCAGACGCAGAACGAACTCGCTTCCCTGGCCCAACTTTGAACGCGCCCAGACTTTGCCGTCATGAGCCTGCACGATCTGGTACACGATGGCAAGACCGAGTCCGGTGCCGCCTTCGAATTGCGATTGGAACGGCTCGAAAATCTTGTCTACGATCTGTGGGTTAATGCCGGGGCCGGTATCGGCAAAGCTAATGTTCCAGTCTGGTCCGGCCACATTGACGGAGATAGTCAGCACTCCGCCTTCCTTCATGGCGCGGACAGCGTTTTCGCAGAAGTTCCAGAATACTTGTTTAATCTTATCGCCATCTGCCAAGGCCTTAGCCGCGGTAACAGAAAAATTCCTTTCGATGCGAATACCAGTATTTTCAGCGAGCAGCCTGTGCTCAAGCAGGGTAAGAGTATCTTCCAACAGTGGCAGAAGATCGACCTCGGCAAGCTTGTATTGCTTATTCCGGGAGTAAGCCAGGAAGTCGGTGATGATGCCATTCAGCCGCTCTGATTCGCGGGTCACGATTTGCAGAAGCTGACGATGCTCATCATTCAAATTCGGCATGCTGACCAACATGCTGGCCGAGCCGGCGATCGAACTCAGAGGATTGCGGATTTCATGGGCAATCGCGGCAGCAAGCCTTCCGACCGCTGCCAGGCGGTCCTGCATCCGGACTTCTCGCTCCAAGCGGCGAATTTCGGTCAAATCATCCAGCGCGTATACATAGCCTAAAGTCCCGCGCTCTTTGACTGACAGAGCAGACACGCGGACGCGAAATGTCTTCTTAAAACCATTTTGCCCGTTGTAGCGCACTTCCCCGTGCATGCGGTCTGATTCCACAATTGGCAACGGATCCAAAAACAATTCATGAATCGGTTTGCCCCAAAGCTCGCTTTCAGAATGTTCAAGTGATACTTGAGCGGCTGCATTCGCCAGAGTGATGTGTCCATCCAACCCAGTCGTAATCAATCCACCGCTGATTGATTGAACGATATTTTCATGTAGGGCTTGCAGGTCTTCCAGCACTCCGCTGGTATGCTTGAGTTTTACATTGACCTGCCGTAGTTTCGCCGCCAGCAGCCCGGCGAGATATGCCACTGCCATAAAGGCGCACAAATTCATCAGAATGATGGCCTGCAAAGTGGACGGAGCAGGGTGCGACGTCGAATATGACTTCAGTGATTCGTAATACGTCAGCTCGATCACCGCTCCGTACAAAATCGAAGCCAGTGCAGCGGAAATGTAAGTCCAGGTACGCGACAGCAACACGCTGGCAACAATGATCACCAAGGGATAGAGAAAATTAAGTGAGCTATCGACACCGCCGGTAGCGTACACAACCGCTGTGACCAACACCAGGTCGGTGAAAACCTGAAGCAGCGATTGAATGCGATGCTCTTCCCAGAACGACAGCAAAAAAAGATAGAAGCCGGAAAGCGCATACCAAAGCAGAATGATGCCGACAAAAAGCCCAACTGGCACGGGATTGGGCGTGAGCCGGGCGATACTCAGTTCGATGCCCAGCAATAAAGTCAGGATTATGATGCGGACTTTTACAAGCCACGCTAGCCAATTCCGTTCATCCAACAGAGATTGCATGTCTGATTCGTGCTCCCGCCAGTGCTACTCCTGCTTTTGGGACTGAGGGCAGGTTGGCAATCAGAAGGAAATCCTTAGGTGCGAAAGGCGGAGCAAGCCCCGCCTCCACACGAGTCTCTTGCTATCCAGCCAGCTTTGCGATCATCGAGAACAGCGGCATATAGAGCGAAATGACAATGCCGCCGATCATGACGCCCAACAGACCAATGATGATCGGTTCCAACAGAGCCAACATATCTTTGGTGGCACTGTCAACTTCGTCTTCGTAGAAGTCGGCAATCTTCTGCAACATGGAGTCCATGGCACCGGTCGCTTCGCCGACGCCGATCATTTGCGTCACCATGTTAGGGAACACGCCGCATTCCTTGAGAGGATCTACGATAGTTTTACCTTCTTCGATCGCTTTACGAACCTTCATCAAAGCTTCTTCCAACACCGCATTTCCAGAAGTGCGGGCAGTGATGGCCAAACCTTCAAGAATCGGCACGCCTGATGTGATCAAGGTTCCGAGGGTTCTGGTGAAACGTGCGACGGCAATCTTGCGTAAAAGCATGCCCAGCACCGGCAGCTTCAGCAGAACCAGATCGAAGTAATAGCGGCCCTTGGGATCTTTGCGGACCCATTTCAATCCGAAGACTAGGCCACCGAGAAAGATAAAGAAAAACCACCAGAACTGGCCTACAAACGCGCTCAGCCCCATGACGATGCGGGTGGGGAGCGGAAGGCTTACGCCCAGTCCGGTAAACAGGTTGGCAAAAATTGGTACGACCCACTTCAGCAAGGCGCCGACGATCAGGAAAGCCAAGCTGACGACCGAAACGGGGTAGATTAAAGCCGACTTGATTGCAGCCCGCAGTTTCACGGCCTTTTCTACATAGATCGCCAAACGTTGCAGGATGATGTCGAGAATACCGCCGGTTTCACCGGCTTCGATCATGTTCGTAGTGAGGTCATCGAACACAGTGGGATATTGCCGCATGGCATTGGCCAGCGTGGCGCCCCCTTCCACCGTGGTGCGAACCCCGGTAAGGGTCTTTTGAAATGTCGGGTTTTCCTGGTTGGCCGCCAGAATTTCCAAGCACTGGACCAACGGCAAACCGGCGTCGATCATGACTGAGAACTGCCGGAAGAACACGGCAATGTCCTTGGTACCGACCTTGCCGGAGCCAAACGTCGGCAAGGAGAATTCTTTACCCTTTTGTCGTACGGGTCCGGGTACAATGCGCTCGCGACGCAGTTGGGCAACCAGCGCCTCTTTGCTGGCTGCTGTCCGTTCTCCGCTAACCTTTTCCCCTGTCGCGCTTTTCCCTGAAAATGTAAAAACTGGCATGGTTCGCCTCTCCTTACCGCTCTACTTTCTGTTCCGGAAACGCTTTGGAATCCGGTAATGCCTTCCTAAACTCTTACCGCTTTGCTGGTGCTGCGCCCTTTGCCATCGCCGTTTGGTTCCGGTTCAGTAGGCTCGCACCGCGGTTGATCATTTCCTGCAACTCGTCAACGTTGCTCGACCGTGATAATGCCACTTCTAAGGTGATTTGCTTCTGCATGTAAGCCGTGGCCAAGGCTTGGTTAAACGTCTGCATACCAAACTTTTCCTGGCCCGACTGCATGGCCGAGTAAATCTGGTGAATTTTGTCTTCACGAATCAGGTTGCGGACAGCAGCGTTGGGCACCAGAATCTCCATGACCATCGCCCGGCCTTTGTTGTCTGATTTCGGAATCAAGCTTTGGCAGAGAATGCCTTCCAGCACCATGGAGAGCTGCGCGCGAATCTGCGGCTGCTGGTGGGCTGGGAAGACGTCGATGATACGGTTGATAGTCGATGACGCCGAGTTCGTGTGCAACGTACCGAACGTCAAGTGGCCGGTTTCTGCGATACGCAACGCCGATTCGATGGTTTCCAAGTCACGCATTTCGCCGATCAGTACCACATCCGGGTCTTCACGGAGGGCGGCGCGGAGAGCGTCGGTGAAACTCTTGGTGTCTGCGTGCAGCTCGCGCTGATTGACCACGCAGTTCTTGTTCATGTGCACGAATTCGATTGGGTCTTCGATCGTCAGAATGTGGTCGTGACGCTCGGTGTTGATCTTGTCGATCATCGCGGCGAGCGTTGTGGATTTACCGGAACCGGTCGGGCCGGTTACCAGAACCAATCCGCGGGGCTTATCGCACAATTTGCTGACTACTGCCGGCAATCCCAGCTGATTGAATGATTTGATCTCGAAGGGAATGACACGGAAAACAGCCGAAGTCGCGCCGCGCTGGTTGAAGACGTTGGCACGGAAGCGGGCCAGTCCTTTCAAACCGAAAGAGAAGTCCAGCTCGAAGCTTTCCTCAAAGCGGTGCTTCTGCGCGTCGGTCATGACGCTATAGGCCAACTGCTTGGTCTCAGCAGGCGTCAACTGCGGCAAGTCCAACGGAGACAGATGGCCGTGCACGCGGACCTGGGGCGGCGAGTTGGTTGTAAGATGGAGATCGCTGCCGCTCATCTCCAGCATGCGTTTCAACAGATCGCTTAGCGAAAGCGCCATATTTGTGCAGTTCCCTTCCCTTTAAACTAGTGAATCGTCTCGCGTGCCACTTCTTCGAGTGTCGTAACTCCAGCCGCCACTTTGATCAGTCCGCTACGGCGCAGCGTAATCATGCCCCGCTCAATAGCTTTCTTTTTCAACTCAACCGCTGATGCGCCCACAAGAACTAATTCCTTAATCTCGTCGTCCACTTCCATGACTTCGTAGAGACCGGCGCGGCCTTTATATCCGGTGTTGTTGCAAGTACTGCAACCTTTTCCTTTGGTGATCTTCACCGTCTTGACTTCTTCCGGAGTAAAACCCTCTTCGATCAGCGTCTGTTGCGGCACCTCGACGATCTCCGCACAGTCTTTGCAGATACGGCGCACAAGACGCTGGGCACAGATCAGATGTACCGATGTCGCAACCAGGAAAGGTTCAATACCCATGTTCATAAGACGGGTGATGGTTTCCGGCGCACCGTTGGTATGAAGTGTGGAAAGAACCAAGTGGCCAGTCAATGCCGCCTTGATGGCGATTTCCGCCGTTTCAAAGTCTCGAATCTCACCGACCAGAATGATGTTGGGATCTTGCCGCAGGAAGGAACGCAGTGCGGCTGCAAAGTTCAGGCCGATCTGTTCCTTCATCTGCACCTGGTTGACGCCCTGCAATTGGAATTCGACCGGGTCTTCGGCCGTCATAATGTTGGTGTCGGGCTGGTTCAGACGGGAAATCGAGGAGTACAGCGTGTTGGTTTTACCCGATCCCGTCGGCCCTGTAACTAGCACCATACCGTACGGCTTCAAAATCGCTTTCTCGAACTTGACTAACGACTCCGGTTCGAAACCGAGTTTCGTCATGTCAAGCCGCAAATTTTCCTTGTCGAGCAACCGCATGACGATCTTTTCGCCCCACAACGTTGGCAGCGTGCTGACGCGGAAGTCGAGCTGTTTCTTCTTCCCTCCCAAGTTCATCTTCAGCATGATGCGTCCGTCTTGCGGCAGACGCTTTTCGCTGATGTCCAGCTTTGCCATGATTTTCAGGCGGGAGGTGATGGCATCCTTCAACTTGAGCGGCGGAGACATGATGCTCTGCAACACGCCGTCAATACGGAAACGTACGCGGAACTCCTTTTCGTAGGGTTCAATGTGAATATCGCTGGCACCGCGCTTTACAGAGTCAGTCAGGATCAAGTTCACGAGCTTGACGATGGGCGCTTCGTCGGCGGCTTTTTCCAGTTCGGAAAGTCCGACTTCTTCCTGCTCCGATTGCAGCTCGACGTCGGTCTCACCAATCTCAGCCATGCTCTGCATGACCTGGTCGAGCTCTTCTTCCTGTGATGTGCCGTAAGCCTTGTCGATCCCGGCAAGAATTGAGCTTTCAGACGCAACCACCGGCTCAATGTTGAAACCGGTCATGAACTTGATATCGTCCATCGCGAATACGTTGGTGGGGTCCACCATAGCGATGGTCAGCGATGCGCCTACACGGCTCAGAGGAAGAATCTGGTATCGCTTCGCAGTTTCAAACGGAATCAGCTTTACAACCGCAGGGTCAATTTCAAAGTAGGACAGATTAATGGCAGGTACGCCATATTGACGCGAGAGAAAGTTGGTGACGTCCTCGTCGGAAAGGAAGCCGAGCTTCACCAGAGCGGAGCCCAGACGGCAGCTCTGTTCCTTCTGAACCTTCGTCGCCTTCTCCAACTGCTCTGGCGTAATCACCTTCTCTTTGACTAGAAGGTCGCCCAGCCGCTGAGACATACCTGATCTCCTATCCGTACGCAGGATTGCAACGGAGTCACTTGCATTCACGCGAAATAGCAACGCAGTCGGGGAGACACCAGCGGCGTATTTGCGTTGACAGAAATTGTCACAGTAAGCGGGTTACTTCACCAGTAACTTTGGTACTTGTACTGCGCGGAACAGTGGCTGCAACTGATTGACAGCGACGGAATCCGCATTAAACCTAGGTTTTGCGAGGGTGAAGCTTTGGGTGATTTCTGGCGGTCATGTCCTTCGGTAAGTTATAAGGCACGCCTTAAATCCAACTTACGCGGGTCTTGACCATCCGAAGATGCGATGAAGTGGGAATCATTGCATCCGTACGAAAAAAACGGTCGACTCCGGAGACGCCGACCGAATTGCCGCATTCGCCCGGATGCGTGACGTGAAAATGGGTGTTCACAATTTGGTTTGGGAACCCACAATCCCGAATGGCTCACCCGCGGCAGTTCCACATGGCAAAACTTTTCAAACTTTAACCTCAATCGCAGCCAACTATGCCCGGTGCGGTAAACTGGGAATTCAAATCCACATCACCCAGATGGATGTTGCGCTTGCCTGTGACCGAAACGGGGGAGGTAAAGATCCCTGTCGATTTTGCACGCCAAGGGGTGAGATTTATGGCCAAAATTGTCAAAATTGTTTACAAACTCCCCAGTTGCACGCGAATCCAGACCCGGGCGAACTGACAAATACGCCTTGGCTGGGTTGGACTACGCATAAGACCACAGCTCCGGGACTGCTCTTCGACCGGCCGTACCACGCGAAGCCTGCTTACAAAAGGGTTCGAAGAGGTGTCGAATAGGAGACCATCGCAACAAAACTGATTACAGGATGCATCCTCCTCAGGCGCGCCAGCATATAATATGTAGCGCTATCTGTGCGCATTCCAGAATTCCATAAAGCGGAAGTCAGCTAACGTGAACTGTGGGAGTTTCCCGGATAACCCGACCGCCGGAAGAGGTTTCTAAGCGCAGGAAAGCAATCTATCTGCTCGCGGCGGGCGTGACCCTGCTGTTTGCGATGATCGTGTCGCAAACTTCGTTTGACCTCAACTTCCTGAATCCGGATTCAAACCAGCAAATTGCAGTCTTCGCCGGCCTTTCCGCGCTCATCTTTTTGTTGTTTGTGGCGCTGACTTTTGTTCTTGCCCGAAATTTGATCAAGCTATTTGCTGAGCGACGCCTGGGAGTACTGGGCTCCAAATTCCGCACCAAGATTGTCGTGGCTGGACTCTTGCTTTCATTTTTGCCCGTCATCTTCATGTTCTGGTTTGCATACGGACTGATGAATCGCTCGATTGACAAATGGTTTTCGCGCCCGGTGGAGGAAGTCCGCGAAGATACCAATGCGATGGCTGCCCTGCTCTCAGAATATGCGGCGCAAAACGCGCGGGCTGAAGCGGCGTCCATTGCTGCATCTCCTGAGACGCAGTATGCATTTGAGGGACACAGCTTTTCTGCCGTGGCCTCAGAGTTTCATAAACATGAATTGACCTTGCAGGGCGGATTTGTCGTGGCCCTACTCGATGGGAACGCAGAAGCAAGCTATGGAGCGCCAGCGCCCTGGCCGCTGATGAAAGCGGCTCTGAGTGCGCCAATCACTCCTAACACAACTCCGATACGGCTTTCCTGGCAAAGGACAGATTACGTTTTGGGCAGCGCGGCCGTAAGCAACAATGGCGTGATTGTCGTGGGAATGCCGCTTCCAGATAAATTTTCCGCCACTTTCCGGAAAATTGAAACCAGCCAGAAGAACTATTTTGCCTTGGCGGCAAAGCGCCGTCTGGTCCGCCGCACATATATGGATCTACTGCTTCTGCTGACAGTGCTGGTGCTTTTTACCACCATGTGGCTGGCGTTGTATCTCTCGAAGCTGGTCATGCGCCCTATTGCAGCCCTGGCGGAAGCTACCCAGGAAATTTCCCGCGGACGCCTCGACTACCGCGTGGAAGTCACAGCGGCGGACGAGATCGGCGATCTAGTGCGATCCTTCAATCGCATGGCGGAGGAATTGGAAGCTAGCCGGCACCAGATCGAAAACTCCCGCCGCGAACTTGCCGACGCTAATGCCAGCATCGAACAGCGCCGTCAGCACATGGAAACGATGCTCGAAAGCATTCCCACTGGCGTTTTGTCGATCGACTCCAACCGGCGTATCACCCATGCCAACCATGCTCTGTTGCGCCTGTTCCGCCCGAAAGGCGGAGATGAGGGAACAAAAGTTCTGATCGGTGCTGCACTGGCTGACGTTTTCCCACCCGAAGTAATCGAGGACATGGAGCCGCTCCTGCGCCGCGCCGATCGCATGGGCAGTACAACCATGCAATTGGAGATGGCGCTGCATCCAGGGTTGGTCAATGTGGCGGTTACGGTTGCTACGCTACGGCATCGAGGACAGAGCTTAGGCTATGTGCTGGTTTTCGAAGACTTATCCGATGTGCTCAAGGCCCAGAAGCAGGCAGCATGGCGCGAAGTGGCGCGGCGCGTGGCACACGAGATTAAGAATCCGTTGACTCCTATTTCCCTATCTGCCGAGCGAATCCTGCGTCACCTTGATCGCAACTCCGCCCACGACGCCTCTTCCATGCAAGTGATGCATGACTGCGCGGAAACCATTAGTGGCGCAGTGGAAACTGTACGCACCCTGGTCAATGAATTCGCCGCGCTTGCCAGCTTTCCCACCGCGCAGCCTGAACCGAGCGACATCAACTCTCTCATTGAAAGTTCACTAGCGATGTTCAATGGCCGGCTCGACGGCATCAACGTTCACACCCAGCTAGCCAATGATCTGCCCAAGGTCATGGCTGATTCTGAAGCCATCCGCCGCGCATTTGCCAATTTGGTAGACAACGCCGCCGAGGCCATGCAGGATGTGCCGTTGCGTGAAATCAATATTTCGACATCGCTGGTCAACAGCGGTGAGGCAGTCGAAATAGCCGTAGCCGATACCGGCCCGGGGGTCACTCAAGACCTCAAAGAAAAACTCTTTCTTCCTTACTTCTCTACCAAAAACCGCGGGACAGGCCTTGGCTTGGCCATCGTTAGTCGTATCATTGAAGAGCATCACGGTTCCATACGGGTCGAGGAGAACCGGCCCATGGGAGCGCGCTTCGTCGTGGAGTTGCCGGTCGCTGTCGAAGCCGCCCCACCGTTGATTACTCAGCATGCCTAACATTCTGATCGTTGATGATGAATCAGGAATACGCGAGTCGTTGAAGAGCATCTTGGAGGAAGAGGGTTTCGCTGCAACTCTTGCCGAGAGCGGTGAGGCTTGCCTGGACGTTCTGCGCAAGCACACCTTCGATGCCGTCCTGCTCGATGTCTGGCTGCCTAAGATGGACGGGTTAGAGACTCTGACTCACATCCGAGAAATGGAGAATGCGCCGGAGGTGATTATGATCTCCGGCCATGGAACGATTGAGACTGCTGTACGTGCCACCAAGCTGGGTGCTTATGACTTCCTCGAAAAGCCACTTTCCATTGATAAGACACTGATCTTGCTCAAACATGCGGTGGAAGCGAAGCGTCTCCGCATCGAGAATAGAGAACTTAAGAGGCAGCTCACGCCGAAGAGTTCGATCGTTGGTGAGAGCATTCCAATGAAAGCCCTGCGCCAACAAATTCAGCTCATGGCCCCGACTAACGGCCGCGTTCTCATTTTTGGCGAGTCGGGCACCGGAAAAGAACTGGCCGCGCATGCTATTCATGCACAGAGCCAGCGCAAAGACGAGATGTTTGTGGAAGTAAACTGCGCTGCCATTCCTGAGGACTTAATCGAAAGCGAATTGTTCGGCCACATGAAGGGAGCCTTCGCTGGCGCTACATCGGACAAGGAAGGTAAGTTTCAACGCGCGCATGGCGGGACGCTTTTCCTTGATGAAGTCGGAGACATGAGCCTCAAGACACAGTCCAAGGTACTGCGCACCCTGGAGGAGCAGCGATTCACGCCGGTTGGTAGCGGAGAAGCAGCCACGGTTGATGTGCGAGTCATAGCTTCAACGAATAAAGATCTGGAAGAAGAAATTTCCAAAGGAAATTTTCGCGAAGACTTGTTCTACCGCCTGAACGTAATTCCTTTCTTCGTACCGCCGTTGCGCGAACGTCAGGAAGATATTCCCATGCTTGCCCGCTATTTTCTGAAAGAGTTCTCAATGGCGTATGGCCGACGTCCGCGCGAAATCACTGACGGCGCCATCGAAACGCTAATGCGCTATTCCTGGCCAGGGAATGTGCGCGAACTGCGCAATGTAATAGAGCGGATTGTAATTATGAACCCAACCACGTTTCGCTTTGATCGCAAGCATCTCCCGCCTTTGGTACACCGCGATGGCAACCGTCACAATGCCAGTGCGGAATTCACCACCTTACATCAGGCGCGCGCTGCCTATGAACGCGACTATATCCTCAAGAAACTGGATGAAAACCATGGAAATATCAGTCGTGCAGCCGAGGTGCTTGGGCTGGAGCGTAGCCATCTGTACCGGAAGATGAAAACCTTGGGGATTGCGGCGAAGGAATAGCCCTTACCGTTTGCTCATGCGAATCTCAGAACCGTTTTTTAGGAACTTCACTTCATCCATAAGCTGATTGATGAGATAGATGCCGCGACCATGCTCGGAGAAGACATTGTCGCCGACCACTGGGCTGGGAACTGTCGCTGGATCAAAACCTTTGCCGGGATCCCGCACTACGATCAGAACACCGCGGCTTTCATCGCAGGACACTCGACACTCGATTGACTTGGAAGGGTCAGCTTTGGCGCCGTGTACAACAGCATTGGCCAGCGCTTCATTGAGCGCCAGCTGTATCGCCTCTTCTTTGCCCTGTGCGCAGTGCATTTGCCTGACAAGCAGCATGATGCCCTGCACCACGGGATCTACACAATTTTTATCGCCACCCAGAGTGACGCTCAGCTTCAAAATCAACTTGTCAGCCTCGAAGTTGCAGATTCAGGATTGGACAGCTACAACTTCACAATTCCCTACTCTTAAATTGTACCGGGATTTTGGCAAGCTGGAAACGCAGCCGGCGCAGCCATAAGTCCAACGCAGACTATGGCTTTCCCGTTCCAGCCAGACGCTCCAGCTGGCGGCGCCAGTCCAAGTCTTCCACAAAATCTCTCGACTCGCGCCAGCCGGGCTGCACTTTTACAAATAGTTCAAGGAACACTCGCGTGCCAATCATCTTTTCGATTTGCAGCCGCGCGGCAGTTCCGATCCTTTTCAGCATCTGACCGCGCTTGCCAATCAGGATCGCTTTTTGTCCGTCGCGTTCGCAATAGATGGTGGCAGCAATACGGGTCAGCTTCGGGCCTTGTTCAAATTGCTCAATCACGACTGTCACCGAGTAAGGGATTTCCTCACTGGTCGCTAGCAAAACTTGTTCGCGGATGTTTTCGGCGGCCATAAACCGCATGGGCTGGTCAGTGACTTGGTCTTCGGGAAAATAACGTGGCCCTTCAGGCAATGATTCGATCAACTTTTGCGAAAGCAAATCTAGGCCATCACGCTTTCGAGCTGAAATCGGGAGAACGGCATGGAAATCATGCAGCTTGGAAAATTCCTGAATTAACGGCAGCAGTTCCTGCTTCTTGCCGCGCAGCAAATCAATTTTATTGAGAATAAGAAATATTGGCGTACCAGACTTCTTGGCGAAATCAAGAATGAATTCATCATTGGCATCGCGGCGGTGCGCAGCATCCACCAACAGTAAGATGAAATTGCAGCCCTCCAGAGCTTCGCGGACTTCGCTCATCATCTTGCGTCCCAAAGAGCTGTCAGGACGGTGAACTCCGGGAGTATCGATAAGCATCACCTGGCCGGCGGCCCTACCCTTTTGTTTCTTGATGTGAAGAATTCCCAGGATGCGGTTGCGAGTGGTCTGGGGCTTGGGACTGATGATCGCGAGCTTTTCGCCGACCAGCGCATTCAGCAGGGTAGATTTCCCCGCGTTAGGGCGGCCGAGAATGCAGACGAAACCTGAGCGAAAAGGCATGGGATCAGCTTACGTGCTTTGCTTCGGTAGTGGAAATGCGCACCCGCTCTACGCGACGCTCGGTGGAACTCAATACTTCAAATCGTAATCCGTCTTCTTCCAGCACTTCACCTTTTTGCGGAATATGTCCGGCGAGTTCGGTGACCAGTCCGGCTACGGTTGCAGACTCCTTGCCTTCAGGCCGCACTCCAAATAGTTCACCCAAGCGGTCCACATCTACATTCCCCGCAAAAACGTACGAGCGATCATTCTCCCGCACTACCTCGGCTTTCTCATGCTCGTCGCGGATCTCACCGACGATTTCTTCCACCAGATCTTCGATAGTTACCAGACCGGCCACGCCGCCATATTCGTCCACGACGATAGCCATACGGATGTTGTTTTTGCGCATCTCGCGCAGGAGATCGCTTCCCAGCTTGCTTTCGGGAACAAAATAGACATCGGTGCGCATGACGGTATCCACGGTGCGAGTGTGGGCTTCAGCATCGGGCACCTGCAAAATATCCTGCGTGTGAACAATTCCAACGATGTTGTGGATGGTGCCTTCAAATACCGGCACGCGCGAGTATGGACGTTCGCGTTGCAATTCTACAAATTGCTCTACTGTCGTATTGGTGGAGACGGCAACAATCTCCGGACGCGGCTTCATGGCCTCGCGCACAGTCTTCTCACCAAACTGAACCACCGAGTGAATCAATTCACGGTTGCTTTCATCGAGAATGCCCTCCTCCTCGCCGGCTTCTATCAGTGCATCGACACCTTCGGATGCACTCTCTGGAGTTTCATCCGAGTGCTCCCGTGTGAGAGCAGTGACAGATTGCAGAAATCCCAAAACCAACGTCACGGGAAGTACGAGATAAATAAGAATTCGCAACAATAACACCCAACGAGTAAGCCATTGCCCCTGTGTGCGCGAGAAGAAGAGAAAGGGAAGGTAACGATGAAAAACGATCACGATGAGAATCAAGCTCAAGGTGGCCTGCAACACTTCATACACGTGCCAGCCCTGATCGCGAAACACGGCGAACGCCACTAGCATGGCGATGCCGGCCATGATGAGCTGAGTCAGCACCGCCATCGACAACGCAGCGCGACTGCGCCCGACCCCAAGCTTCGGCTCGACCACTTGCTCGAAGGCTTCGATATTGTTTTGAAACTCGCGTGAGAGGAACTTCCCGATCTCGTCGTAGACGCGGTCCACGTAAGAGACCAGTGTGAACAGGCCCAACAGCAGCAACAATGCGACTGCGATGGCGTAGTTCATCGTTTTCGTGCGGATGTCTTTCCGCTTCTTTCAATCAGTCCGACGGGCAATCCCAATTTACGACGCAGCCGGTTTTCTTCGCGGCCCATCTCACCGTCATCGCTCTCGTGATCATATCCGGCGAGATGCAGCACACCGTGCAGCGCCAAAATCTTGATTTCTTCCGCTGGCGCATGACCCATGACCTGCGCATTTTTAGCGGCGATATCCTGCGAGATAGCCACATCTCCGGCCAGCCCGTTGGCAAACTCCGCCGTGGGCGGGAATGACAAAACGTCGGTCGGCTTGTCCTGGCCACGGAAGCGGCGGTTCAAAGAACGCATCTCCCGGCTGCTTGTGACCACGACATTCACGCTTCCCTTCAGTTTCGCCGCCTTGCAAGCCTTGGTCACAAAACGCACCAATGCCGCCTCGTTCAACTGCGCCACCGGCTTGCGGAGAATGACCAAATTTTATGCACCGTTATTGATGCCAAAACAAAGATAGGAGGGCATCCTTACGCCCTCCCTCAATATTTTACCGCTTTACTAGCGAATTGCCGCTTCGTCGGCGGGTCGGTCGGTCGACAGAGAAACATTGGACTCTGCACTGCTTGTGCCGTTTTTGGTATCCAGCAATGACAGTTGCTCTTCCACACGATTTTTGTGCTGGTCATAAGCGCGAATGATGCGCTGCACCAGTTGATGGCGGACCACGTCTCCCTCATCGAAGTAAGCGAATGTCAAGCCATCGACTTTTTGGAGCACATCGATTGCTTCAAGCAAGCCACTGCGTCGAGCATTCGGCAGATCGATCTGCGTTATGTCACCCGTGATGACGGCTTTGGAGTTGAAGCCCAGACGCGTTACAAACATCTTCATCTGTTCCGATGTAGTGTTCTGTGCTTCGTCAAGAATGACAAACGAATCATTCAAAGTACGCCCCCGCATGAAAGCGATAGGCGCGATCTCAATGACGTTCTTCTCCAAGTACCGATCCACTCTTTCCGGATCGAGCAAATCATAGAGAGCGTCATACAGCGGCCGAAGATAAGGATCGATTTTCTCCTGCAAGGTCCCGGGCAAGAAACCCAAACGCTCGCCAGCCTCGACTGCCGGACGCGCCAGAATGATCCGGTTCACGCGCTTCGAAACCAGCGCGGAAATAGCCATCGCAACCGCGAGATAAGTCTTCCCTGTCCCTGCCGGGCCGATGCCGAACACCATGTCGTGGTTTTCAATGGCATCCAGATAGCGACGCTGATTCGCACTCTTAGGCTGCACAACGCGTCGTCCCTGCGCACGCTGCCGTCCGGTCTCAGCCAACCCGCGTAATGTCGCTTTGGGGTCCTCCACCAGCACGCGCAACATGCTGTTCAAATCACCGTTATTGAAGGTGAAACCAGACCGCTGAAGTTGCTGATAGTCGGCAAATACCTGCTCGGCGCGTGCCACATCTTTAGCTTCGCCTTCCAGGTCAATGGAGTCGGAACGCAAGTCGATGGAGATGTTCAGGCCGTCTTCCAAGACATGCAGGTTTTCATCTCGGGTGCCGAACAGGGTCTCGATGTTAGGGCTGATCTCGATACTTTTCTTCATTTTAGAAAGTGGACACGCCTCCTGCGGTCCGCAAACTCGCGCAATTACCCTCCTTTTCGGCGCAAGCAATCTTCTCTGTGTGAGGTGGATCAGACGGGATGCTGGCCCTGAGGGCTAAGGCAACTACCATTGCGCTTAGGGTACCCCGGTCTCGGATCAGGAGTCAATGCCAGAAGAATCAGACGGTTTCGCCACAAGCATACGCGAGGGACGCAGGGACGGCCCGCTCGCGGGCCCACCCACGGAGCTGCTGGATCTCTTCGGCACGGGTGGTCGAAAGCGGAACCGTGGTCTTCAGGGCTTGCAAAAGATGATCTGTGTTGATTTCTTGCTTGCCGGAAAAAGCGGCATAGAGTGCGGTTTGGACGGCAGCGTCAATTTCTGCGCCAGAAAATCCCTTGGCGGCGGTGCCCACCCGATCCAAATCGAAAGCTGCAGGGTTGCGCTTGCGTCGCTTCAGTTGGATCGAGAAGATTTCCTTTCGTGCGGCTAGGTTTGGCAGATCAACGAAGAACAGTTCGTCGAAGCGGCCTTTACGAATTAACTCCGGCGGCAGGACGGTCACGTTGTTGCAAGTCGCGGCTACGAATACCGGAGCTTTGCGATCCTGCATCCAGGAAAGAAATGCAGCCAGGATGCGCGAGGAAACTCCGGCATCGACCGAAGCTGAGTCCGGGCCGCTGCCAGCGAATACTTTTTCCAGTTCGTCGATCCAGAGGACGCATGGTGCCAATCCTTCGGCAACGCGAAAGACCTTCTGAATGCGCTTTTCTGTTTCTCCGATGTATTTGTCGAAGATTGCAGCCGTGTCGAATTTGACTAGCGGAATTTTCCAGTCGCCGGCAATGGCGCGAGCACAGAGCGATTTGCCACAGCCTTGGACGCCAAGAATGATGACCCCCCTGGGCGGTTCCAATCCAAATTGCCGGGCGGAGCTTTCCCACGCCCCACGACGTTGAGCCAGCCAGCTCTTGAGATTTTCCAGTCCGCCGACATCGGCTAGATTTTGCGAGGCATCGACAAACTCCAGCATGTTGGAGTGTCGCAGGAGGTCTTTCTTGGCCTCAAGCACATCGCAAACCGTCTCGGGACACAGCGCATAGCGCGATACGATTGCTTGCGAAAGTGCCCTCTCTGCTTCCAGCTCGGTAAGTCCGCGAAGATTTTCAGCCAGTGCATCCACACCGGATGCATCCAGCGTCCGTTTCAATGTTCTTGTCTTACCAAGCCGTACCACCATTTCATCGATAATCTGACGAAGCCGTGAACGATCAGGCAACGGCAATTCGAGGTATTCCACCAGGCTGCCGAGTTCCGGTGGAATGGTGATGGCGGGGGCGGTGATGATCAAAGTGCGGCGGTTGGCAGAAAACTTCTGGCCCACATCCCGCAGGCGGCGGACGACTACTGGATCGTCCATGTGGCGGTGAAAATCTTTCAGAATAAATGCAGCCTCGACCGAAATGGCTTCAATGTTGCCTAGCGCCTGAGCAGGTTCGCGGCTGTTGTAAATCGCCTGAGTGGTAACATCGGTCGAATCGTGACCGGTCGCATAGCCCGTGTGAGAAGCGGCATGTAGCCGGTCTAAGGTCTCCAAGGCAGTCGTTCCTTCGACTCCGCACCGGACCAACCCACTGGCGATACTCCACTCGAAAGCGGCAAGATTCAAGGATGCGCAGGCAACGCGGACCATATTCACGACCCGCATTTCTTCCGCGGTTTCCATTACTACGATGGGCGTGGAGGAATTCAGCAGAATTTTGAGGCGCTCGAGTGTGTCTGCCATGTGTTTGACCAGTCGGGAGTTACTCCCGTAAAATAACGTATTCCGTACCCACCCGGAATACTTTCCAGGAAAACGAAGGTAACGAACTTACATGGCAAACCATTTTTCTGCGCTGAAGCGCGCCCGTCAGACTGAACGCCGCACCGCCCGCAACCGGGCCAATGCCTCGAGCCTGCGCACCGCGCTGCGCGATTTCCGAGAGCTTCTCGCCAAGGGCGATAAGGATGCAGCTACCAAAGCCTTCCCAAAGACTGTTTCGCTGTTGGATAAGGCGATTCAGAAGGGGACTCTGCACGAGAATACGGCTGCCCGGTATAAGTCCCGGCTGAATGCTCGTTTGGTAGCGATGAAGTAGTTCACGGATCTCGGTTCTCAGACTGAGAACCGAGAATTAGTCTTACACCGGCAGTTCTTCCTGCAGCCATCCTGCAACTTCAGGTTTCGGTTCGGCAGTAAGATCCAGAACAAGTTTCTCGAGAATTAGCCGTTTGCTCGGAGGATTCGAGCGCAGGGCGAGGTCTGTCTTGGCGACAAGGCGGATGGCGCGGGTCAGTTCGCGTTTGGATTTGTAGCGGCGGGCTTGCTTGATGATGTCGTCAGCCGCAAATGGTGGGACTCGGAAGCCTTGCCACAGCGCAGCCCACAACATTCTTTGATCGCGAACGTTGCGCTCGAGAATCACCAGCATCTGGCGGAAGGTTTTGGCCAGCATATAGAGATGGCCGATGGCGGCTTCGTCACCGTCTCCGGTGGTCAGAATCGCATCCAGCATTTCGAGGGCTTTCACCCGGTCTTTGGATGAGATCGCATCTGTCAGTTCGTAGAGCGAGCGCTGCTTGGCCGCTAGAACCATGGTTTCGACATCGCCCAGCGTAACCCGCTTTTTCTCTCCTACATAAAGAATGAGCTTCTCCAATTCATTGGAGACCATCATCATGTCGCCGCCGAGGGCATCGACCAGTTCACGAGCGGCATCCGCCTCGATCTTTACATCGCACGTCGCACAATAGTCATTGAGCCAGCGAACGGCTTCGCCTTCCTCAACGCGTGAGAGTTCGACGATCCCGCAGTATGGCCCCATCGCCTCGCGGATGCGCTCATAGCGTTCCTTGTCCTGCATGTCCATCTTGCGAACATCGGCTGGGATGCTGATGTGGTCGGCTACGAAGATGATGACCGCATCCGGATTGGGATCTTTGCAGTACTGCTCGATGGCGGTGAGTTTATCCTCATTCGAGCCACGGCCAAACATGGTCTTTACGCCTTTTACGAAGAACACCTGAAAGGGTGCCATCAATGAAGGCGTACGCGCGCGATCGAGCACTTCGGCTAAATCAGTTTCAGATAAATCGAAATCGAACAAACTGAAATCACGAAGTTCGGACGGAACCAGATGCTCGAGAATTGCTTCCCTGCAGCGCTTCCGAAAAAACGTTTCATCCCCTACAAATACATAAGCCGGACGCAACTTGCGCGACTGAACTTCCGTCAGGAATCGATCTGCCTGGGCGAAGGCCCGCATCAGAAGCCCTCCAGAATATTTGAGACCAGGGTGCGCGCGAACTCCTGCGACAAGCGCTGTAACGCCGGAGAATCCTCTTCGAAGAAACTGGCGAGCTCACGCGAGACCTGATACTGCTCGCGGAACACGTACGATGGATTCTGATACAGAACTTTCCCTTGCTTGTCAGTCAGCGACACTTTCATACTCACGGTCACTAAAACGCTGGCCGCGCGGCCGGTCTGGGAATCATAGGTCAGCGGCGCAGTGTAGGTGGAAAGCACGGTTCCGCTCAAGGTGGCATCGGCCGCGTCGGCACTGGAATGGACTACGTGATAGTGAGTACGCGTCACCATCTCGCGCACCACTGCCGCGGTCAGTGTCTGTTCAATTTTATAAGTTTGAGTTTGATTGACAAATGCGGGAATGGCGATGGTCTGAACGTTCGACGGGATCGTCGTCACGTGTCCGGCAGTGTGGTATCCGCAGCTTGATAACACAACCGCCAGAAGCACGGCGCTCAGCGCTCTCATTGGATCTTGCCTCGCGGGCGCGTTGCTGCCATCGTTTCCGCACATTCCACTGCAGTGGTTGCAGCGATTCTCAAATTATCCGCCGCCGCCCACAGCCAGACTCCATTGGCATCATTCGGATCAGGCTTCACGCTAAGCTGAATATTTCCCTGCCCTGCCACGCTCACGTTACTCGGCGCCTCGTCCGCAGGCTGGGCGATATTTACGTGCTCGCCTGATAACATCTGCGAGAAGCGTTCAACATCCACGACCTGCTCCATTCGCAGATGAATGGCAAACGCGTGTCCGTGAAAAATTGGGGCTTGCAATAACAACAATGATGGCAACGGCGCTTGTGCACCGCTGATCCGCTGATAGTGTTTGAGGACCCGCCGTTCGACCGACGCCATAGGAGGAGTGGCGTTCTCTCCGTAACGGCTGATCAAGTTAAAGGCCACTTGCGTATCGAAAATATTCTTCGGCAATTGCTGGAACGAGAGTAGATTCACCGTTTGTTCATGAAGCTCATCCATGCCTTTTTGTGCGTGTTCGGACGCCGGTTCAAACACCGTGGCTACTGCATTCTTAATAGGGGAAAATTTCTGGGCGCGTAACATCAGCAACGCCATCACCACTGCGGCTGGGTGAGCCGTCACGGACGGGCCCGGTTGAAGATCGAAAGCCAGCACTTGTCCCAACTGCCGTTCCAGCCAGGGTGAGCGCACGATAGCGCCCGGCTCATCTTCCAGCGCATAGGAAAGGTCTACGATCGCAGATCCGGCCTCCCGAGCTGTCTTCCAGTTTTTGCGGGTGCAATCCTGATCGCAGGCGAAGAAGGTGAAATCCAGCTTGTCGAATTCCTGCGCACGCACGCTTTGAATAAAGCTGACTTCGTCGCCGACGGTCTCCAACTGTCCGAGCGATTCATCGTCATCGAGCAGCTTGGTGTCGAGCGCGGGAAAGTTGCGGTCGCTCAAGACTTCAGCGACTTCTTTGCCCTTCAGGCTCGCCGCACCCACAATCGCCAGGCGATAGAGATTTCCTGCCCTGGCCGAGTCAGGTTGCGCGGTTGCCGTTTTGGAATGAGTGCTCACGAGGTCTGCGAGGCTTCCTTATAGTTCGGTGGAGGCGGATTGTTTTTCCGCCGCAGTAGCCACTTCAACCGCCAGAAAACACCGGAAAAGGTATATAGCAGGGCGATCGCAAACAGGACGATCGGTGAGTAATAACGGATTGCGGCAAAAAGCAAACCGAAGAGAACGATCAAGCGAAATGGATGGCGGGCGCGCAAATCAATATCCTTGAAACTGTAGAACCGCCAAGTGCTCACCATCAGATAGGCGACTACAACCAGCAGCAGCCCCCATGTCAGCGCCGTATACCACGAAGTAATGGGTTCACCACTGGAGAAATGCACAACGGCAGCGATCACACCAGCCGCAGCGGGAATCGGCATGCCCACAAAATATTTCTTACCGGGCCGCCCTGGATTTGAGGGTTCAGGATTCGAGGTGATGTTAAATCTCGCCAGACGGCTGGCACCCGCCATCAGAAAGAAGAAGCTGGCTATTGCGCCAAACTGGCCGAGGCGGGACAGAATTCCCATGCCTGCCAAGTCAAGTTGACGAAATCCCCACGCCCAGGCGAGCAACGCTGGTGCCACGCCAAATGTAACCACGTCCGCTAAGGAATCCAGTTCCCGCCCAAAATCGCTGGTTGTCCCAGTCATGCGGGCAATGCGCCCATCCAGTCCATCGAATAAGACAGCAAATCCGATTGCTTTTGCCGCAGCATCGAAATGCCAGGCGTCGACAACGCCTCCGTGAAAGACTTGCAAGATGGCATAGAATCCGAAGCCGATGTTCGCAGTCGTGAACAGCGAAGGCAGGATGTACATGCCTTTGGTCAACCGTCGCGGACGTCTTTTATCCGGCTTGGGTATCACCGGAACTTCAGGGTCATCCATCAATGTGCACCTTGTTCGTTGTGCCCAGCCCCGGCCACAGCGAGTTCTTTGGCATTCAGATAAGCCAGGACGCTCGAACCGCCCTTCACGATGTCTCCAACTTTAATCTGTACTTTGGCGTTGGGATCAAGCAGTACATCCACGCGAGAACCAAATTTGATTAAGCCAATGCGTTCGCCACGCTGCACACGATCTCCTACTTTGGGATTGAACACGATCCGGCGCGCGAGCAGTCCTGCAATTTGCTTGAAGATTACAACAGTCCCGTCACCTTCAACGGACACGGTATTATGCTCATTCAAATCCGCCGAGGCCTCGCTCATGGCGTTCATGAACTTGCCCTTCTGATATTTCACGTCGGAAATTGTGCCGGCGATTGGCGAGCGGTTTACGTGAACGTTGAACACGTTGAGAAAAATGCTGATCCGCGTGCGCTGACTTCCATCCACCGAAGTAGACGAAACGCCGGTCACTTTTCCGTCGGCGGGAGAAACTACTGCGCCGGCCGCGTCTGGAATCACCCGTTCCGGATCACGGAAGAACCACAAAAAGAACAGCGCAAGCAGAAGAGCAGGCACTGCCCAGAACGGCGAGGTGAGCCAGCCAATGAAAACTCCAGCTGCGGCGAGAAGGAACGCGTAATAGTAGCCGTCAAGAACCATGAGGAGATATGGAATTATAGTTCAGGCGGGAAGGCTTGCCTCTTGTTATGTTAAATGTCAGTAAAAACAGGGGGTTAGAAGAAGGCTTCCGCGGCGTACAAAAATCCTGTGGCGGCGAAAGCCGCACCTGCTTGGGCAAAAGAACTAGGCGACGTGCACTTGCTGCTGATACTCCCGCTCAATGGACGCCATCTGGTCCTTAAGCCGGAGTTTCAGCTTTTTCAGCCGGATTTCTTCCAGCTGCTCGTCTTCTGTCAGGAAACGTTTTTGGGTGAGTGTTTCGAGACGTTGTTGGTACTGCGTGTGTTCCAACGCCAACTTCTGGAACTCCTCATGACTGGCGAGGAGTTGGTCTCTCGGAGTGAGCATCCAGTAAGACCTCCCTACGCAATTTTCGCCCTCAAGGTACCACGGGGGCAACGACGGTTCAATCCTAATTTTACAGTAGGGTTAATTTTTTGTTAGCAAGCGGTGTGACCGCTGGTTGCACTGGATGTGAGGCAACGTTAAGAAAGTAAAAGCCGGTATACGATTGCATCTTCGTTCGGGCTGGCATAGTACCCGCGACGGCGCCCCGCTTTCTCGAATGCCAGTTTTTCGTAAAAAAGCCGGGCCGCCGTGTTGGATTCGCGCACTTCCAGGAATACTGCGTGCCTTTTCTCATTCCGCGCCATCTGCAGACATTCGTTGAGGATGACCGAGCCTAGTCCGCGGCGGCGGGTATTCTCTGCAACCGCGATATTCTCGAGTTCCCACTCATCGGCAGCCGCCCTGGCCACCAGAAAAGCTTCGATGATTTGATCTTCAAGCACGAGCATTATCCGCCGAGGATGGGAACTCTGGATCGCTTGTTCGTAATGTTCGCGCGGCCATTGCGCGGCTGTTGGCGCTGCGGCAACCAAGGCCATGATGCTTGGAATGTCAGCGAGGGTGGCGGGACGTATGAGCAAGATGTTTTCGTTTGGCGGACTATCGGTTCGAAAAAATCTCCGCATCAGAGCGGCGGATATAGTTGGCGTCGAGGGCTTCGGGAGAAATCGTCTCTTTTTTCTCCAATTTTCGCCACGCCAATCGGGCAATTGCATCGCTTTTCGGGCGCTCGATCTCTAGAACTTCGGCGCTAGCAGCGCGGGCAAATTCCGCTAACCCGAGATCTGGGGTAATGATTTGCCGGTGATCCGCTGCGGCCAGCATTTCCTGACGAGTAAGCAAGCGTTCGCCGAACATGGCGGACCCGCTTTCATACTCACCGACATAGACTTCTCCACGCCCAGCATCAAGTGCTGCGAGAACTTTTCTCGTACCCGACGCTGATGTTGCAATGGCTTCTAACAATGACACAGCAACAATCGGCTTTCCCAAGATCTCTGCCAGCGCCTTGATTGCAGCTAACCCTACGCGCAATCCGGTAAATGATCCCGGCCCAGAAGCGACAGCAAACGCGTCCAAATCTTGCTTCTTGAACCCATGCTTGGATAGGAGAGACGCAATCTGGGGAACCAATTGCGCGGAAAAGGTTCCGCCTTCGAGAGGCACTACTTCCAACACGTCACAAACATCGGCCGGACCGCACTGGGCCAATGCAATGCTGCCAAATTTACCGGAAGTATCAGTGGCTAGAACAAGCATGGGTAGTTAAGGTTTATCTCGCTCCATCCGTGGAAATCCGTGGTAAGTCCGGGTTAGTGCCCTTCCACCAGTTCCAACAACACCCCACCAGCGCTCGAAGGATGCACAAACACATAACGATGCCCGCCCGCGCCAATTTTAATTTCATCAGAGACCAGGCGCACACCGTCTTGCTTTAGCTTCGTTACCACAGCCGTCAGATCGGGTACACGCAACGACACATGATGCAATCCTTCGCCTCGCTTGGCCAAAAATTTAGCAACGGTAGAGTCCTCGGTGGTCGGCTCGAGTAGTTCCAAACGGCTCTCGCCAACTGGAATCATCACGACTTTGACCCGTTCACCCTCGACCACCTCTTCCGGAGACACACTCAGCCCTAGCTTTTCGTAAATACCTTTCGCCGAGGTCAGCGACTTCACCGCAATTCCAAGATGATCAATGGTGAACATACATTCGCGGGCGAGTCGTTCGCCCCACACAAGAACAATCAATCTTTGTTTAGCTTTCCTACAATCTCTTCTACCAGTGTATATGGGTCGCGCTTGTGCTCTGCCACTTCCTGCGCGTATTCGGAAAGCCGCCCTGGGCTGAATTGTGCCTTAGCTTTCTCGAGCATCACATCACGAAGCATCTCCAGCAGTCGTTCCTGCCAATTATGGATGCTGCGCTTGAGAGCTAGATTTGCTTTCTTCGAATGCTCTTCAAACTGGCGAATGGCTCCAGCGAGCTCGTCGATCCCCTTCCCTTCGCTGGCCACGGTCTTCACGATGGGTGGAGTCCAGCTATCATTTCGCAACGCCAAAGATTGCAGCGTCTTGATCTCACGCTCCACGCGCTCCGCACCATCATGGTCGCTTTTATTGATCACAAAAATGTCGGCAATTTCCATGATGCCGGCCTTGATGGATTGCACATCGTCGCCCATGCCCGGAACAAGAATCACAATCGTGACGTCGGCCAGCCGCACGATATCGACTTCATCCTGTCCCACACCGACAGTTTCAATCAAAACCATATCTCGTCCGGAAGCATCGAGTACGGCAGTGACATCGGCGGTGGTACGCGCAAGTCCGCCCAGCGATCCTCGCGTCGCCATGCTGCGAATATAGATCCCGGGATCGGAGAAGTGATCCTGCATGCGAATGCGATCTCCCATGATCGCACCGCCCGTGTAAGGGCTAGAGGGGTCGACTGCAACAATGCCAACCGTGCGGTCTGCTTTGCGATAGAAGCGAGCCAGTTGATCGACAAGGGTGCTCTTGCCGGCGCCTGGAGCTCCAGTTAACCCAACAACACGCGCTTTCCCCGTATGAGGAAATAGAGCCTTCAGAAGATCCAAACAGCCGGGAGCACGGTCCTCGACCGTACTAATGGCGCGGGCAAGAGCCCGAGAATCTCCCGCACGTAATTGCTCAATCCAGGACTGGAGATTGGGATTCAAACCAGCAAGTGTAAAACAAGAATGGACAACAAAGTGGTCAAGATTGCAGCGGCACGCCACCGGGCCCCATCTTCAAAATATGCCGCGCAATCTTGCCAAAAATGGGATACTCCGCCCACTCGCCGCGTCCGGCTTTGATGCTGTACAGAATGATAATCACCAGCGTGAATATCCAGAGCCCCATCCAGAAGGCCCAGAACAGCAGAATAAAAGCTAAAGATGATCAGCGGCGGAGAGAAAAACGGTGATCCTGCGCCAAAAGGATTTGAGAAAAGATCAGCCCGAACCACAACACCATAAAAACCATGATGAAGACGACGTGCACAGCCTGCAAAAGCAACGCCTGGAGTGCGTGGAAAGAGACGAACCGCGATTGCCGCTTCGCGAAAAAGATAATCAGCGGCCCGATCCATCCACCAACCATTTGTAGCGCGTTTGCCAGCACGGCCATGGTTCGTTCATCGGCGGTAGTTTCAACGGGAGCGACTGAAGCGATTTGCGGTATAGGTGTGCCTTCCATGGCACGCTGATGCTACACGGAAGAGGAAAGTCTTTCGAGTAGACCAGGATTTCTATTGACTTTTTTACTTTATAATATAAAGTACTTTTCATGAATCGAGACCTGAACCTTTTTTCCGAGCCCATAGCCAAGCGTTGGATTCCTCCGGAAATGGTGAATGCCCCAAAACTTGATCATTCGCTGGGCGCTTGGCCGATTGAGCCACGGTATGCCATGCTGATCAATCCTTTCTATCCGAAGGATGCGCATGCCAGTTTCGGCAAGCATGTGCTGACTCCGACGCTGGCCCTCACCAGCTTTGCTGCCACCACTCCAGCTCACTGGCGAGTGGCGTATTGGGATGAAAACCTCCTGCATGGCCGTCCGCCGTACAATCCCCTGCCTGAGGTTGTGGGCATTACGGTCCACCTGACGTTCTCTCGCCGGGCGTATGAGCTGGCAGATTGGTATCGCAAGCGCGGATGCAAGATAATTCTTGGCGGATTGCATGTATTGTCATGCCCTGAGGAGTGTGCTCCCCATGCCGATGCCTTGGCTCTGGGTGATGGCGTACAGCTGTGGCCGAAAATCTTACAGGATGTTGAGGCCAGCCGGTTGCGATCGAAGTACATCGCGACTTATGAAAATGATTATTGCGATGATCCTTCTCCCCGTCGGTCGATCCTTCCACGCGCCAGCTTTCTAACCACCACCAGCTTGATTGCCACGCGTGGCTGCCACAATCGCTGCGGTTTTTGCTATTTAGCAACCGACGGACTACGGATGCCTTACCGCATGCGCCACCCACAGCAGGTGGCTGCCGAATTCGCTGCCGACAAGCAACCTTACGCCGTATTTGTTGATAACAACCTCGGCTCGCGGCGAGACTATCTGCATCAACTGTGTGCTGCCTTGCGTCCCCTCAACAAGATTTGGAGTGCAGCCGTGACCATCGATGTTACCGATGACCCCAGCCTCATTCGCAACATGGCTTTGGCCGGATGCACCGGCGTCTTTATCGGTTTCGAATCACTCTCTGATAACAATCTGGCCGACGCACATAAGAAAACTCCGAAGACTTCCGACTACGCACGCCGTGTGCAGATCATGCACGACTACGGAATTCAAGTGAACGGATCATTCGTTCTCGGATTCGACCACGACCGCAAAGATGTATTCGTGCGCACAGCTGATTGGATTGAAGAAAACCGTCTGGAGTGCGCGACGTTTCACATCCTCACGCCCTATCCGGCGACTCCGTTATTTCGACAGATGGAGGAACAGGGACGGATCCTCCACAAAGATTGGTCGCTCTACGACACAGGCCACGCAGTATTCAAACCAAGGCACATGACTGCAGAAGAACTGGAGCACGGCTATGCCTGGATTTATCAGAGGTTGTTCTCCCACGCGTCCATTTGGCGCCGCCGTCCGGAGGACTGGCGCGCGGTACCGCTTTATCTGGCGATGTCGTATTTGTATAAACGCTCCAATCGATTCTGGCACCAGTTGATCAAGCATGACATGGTGCACACGGTTTGGAATCCGCTGGTGGAATTGACGCGGTGGCGGCACGTGCACTATCGGCGGCGACTGGCGATGAACGACACAAGGCTTGCCACTTCAGGGCAAGTTGTCTCGGCTGGTGTATAGGTTACTGCAGTGACTTCGCAGCAGCAATCATCTGCTCGGCCCGGGCGCGTACGCGAAAATCTTCGGTCAGATTGACCCAGCGGATCACAGCGGAAGAATCGAGAAGAAACTCCGCGGTCGCGCGATGTCCTGCCCGTTATCTCCAGCGCCAGGATGCAGGATGTCGTAGCGGCGGATCACTTCCGCCTTTGCATCGGAGAGAAACGTGTAGTTGTATCCCGCCTTCTTGCAGAGGTCGCGCGATTGCTCAGGGGTATCCACACTAATCGCAACGAAACGAACACCGAGTGCATCGATTTCCGCCAAATGATCTTCTATGCGCCGTAACTCGGAGTTGCAGAACGGTCACCAGTAGCCGCGATAGAACACTAGCAGAACACCTTTTGGCGGCAAATGCGTGGAGGGTTCGGCGTCGTAAGTAGTCCGGAGAGTGAAACCATTTTGCCTTGCGTATCCGAAAGCTCGAAATCTGGCGCCTTGACGCCAATTCGTGGTGCTCCGGCAGATTTAGGCAGCTGTTTGGTGAAGTGAAAAATAAAAAAGCAGAACAACACCGTGACCGCAACACTCAATGCTGTCAGGATCGGCCCCACGATTTTTCCGCGGTAGGTTTGCGGCTGGCCGAAGGCACGCTTCAGAGCGATTGCGAGCAGGAAGGTCGCTAGCCCGAACAATAAGAAATTTAGCCATGGAACGTCACGAGTCAGCGGGAAACGAACGAACAGCACGAAATAGCTTAGAAAAGCCACCAGGCTAAGCAAGAAGCCTACCCACAATGACCAATTCCACCTGTGATCTTTCATAAACCCGGAACAATTATGCCACCATTGAACCCATTGGGGTCCAACAGTTGGTAATTTTTGTGGATTCAAAACCAGCAACAAACATGAAATAAAAGAACAATTGTTTCGCAGCCATCCCGGTTGTAGAGTGTGCTTAGTTGCAGGCTTAGCGTGCAATCGGAAAGAGTAAGTCTACAAACCGCGCAACAACTCAATTCTTCGACCGGCTGGATCGGTTGGGCACCACTTCTTATTCTTCCTTCCCTCACCATAATTTTCAGCCTGCGCTTGCCACCCTGGAAATTCATGTGGCTGCTAGCGCTGGCAATCTTTGCGGGATTGAAATGGGCCACTTGGTGGAAAGCCCGCATCGCAGCACCCCAGCAAACATGGCGCTCGATCGCCTACTTGGTAGCTTGGCCAGGAATGGATGCGGAGACTTTTCTCGATTCAAGTTACAGGGCAGAAAAGCCAGCAAGCAGCGAGTGGCTATGGGCGTCAGCAAAAACCATTGTTGGCGTTCTACTGTTATGGCTTATAGCACGAAAGGTCACTCCCCCGCTGGCTCAAGGATGGATCGGCCTCGTCGGCCTAGTTTTGCTATTGCACTTCGGTAGTTTTCATCTTCTGGCTCTTTTCTGGCAGAGTCACAGCGTTGTCGCAAAGCCGATCATGGCCAAGCCCATCCTCTCGAAAACACTCAGTGAATTTTGGGGGAAGCGGTGGAACCTTGGCTTTCGCCAGTTGGCACATGATCTGATTTTTCGTCCGCTGCACAAACAGATCGGTATCGCCGGGGCCAGCCTGTTGGTGTTCGTAGTCTCCGGATTCATTCACGATCTGGTTATCTCTTTGCCCACCCACGGTGGCTACGGGTTACCTACAGGTTATTTCTTGCTTCAAGGATTTGGCGTGAGCTTGGAGCGATCCGGAACCGGACGGCGGCTTGGTTTGCAACAGGGATTTTTAGGCTGGCTTTGTATGTTTGTATTTACCGTAGGTCCAGCCTTCTGGCTTTTTCACCCAGCGTTTGTGTCACGCGTGATAGTTCCGTTCATGAAAGCAATTGGTGCGCTATGACAGAGGTTCAATTGTTCAATCTCGATCTGTGGCTTGCAGGCATGGGACACTTCGTCATTTTGTTGGCCAGTTTTCAAGTGCCAACACGTCTGCAATGGAAAGACGATCTGGCACAGCTCATGCCTTTCAACCGTAAACTGCTTTGGGTGCAGAGCAGTTTCACAGTGATTACCATTATCGCATTTGGAACTCTGACCCTAGTTTTGCACAACGAACTCTTGCGCGGTGATCGCGCGGCGTTAGGGCTGGCTGCATTTATCGGGATATTTTGGACCGCAAGAATTTTGATAGACGCGTTTTACTTCTCTCACAAAGACTGGCCGAAGGGGAAAATGTTTGCAGTCGGACACTTTCTTTTGACGTCTCTTTTCCTGTTTCTAGCGATCAGTTATCTCGGCCTGTTCGTCTGGCAGGTTTGGTTGAAAACTTAGTCTCTCAGCAACTGCCTGGCGATAACCAATCGCTGTACCTCACTCGTGCCTTCACCAATCGTACACAACTTCACGTCGCGATAAAACTTCTCCGCCGGATAGTCCTTGATGAAACCATAACCACCGTGAATCTGCACGCTCTCGTTGGCACACTTCACCGCAACCTCGCTGGCGAACAGCTTTGCCATCGAAGACTCCAAAGTTGTCTTCATCCCAGCGTCCTTCATCGAAGCAGAGCGCATGGTGAGCAGTCGTGCGGCATCGATCTCCGTGGCCATATCAGCCAGCTTCCATTGGATCGCTTGGAAATCGCTGATCGGTTTACCAAACTGTTTGCGCTGCTTGGAATATTTCAGCGCAGCTTCGTAGGCGCCTTGTGCCATACCAAGTGACAACGCAGCGATGGAGATGCGCCCTCCATCAAGCACACGCATGGCATCGATAAAGCCGTCGCCTTCCTTACCGAGTAATGCCTCTGCCGGCAGTATGCAATCTTCAAAGATCAATTCGGCAGTGTCACTGGCACGAAGTCCGAGTTTGTTTTCCTTTTTGCCCGGACGAAAACCTTTTGTGCCTTTATCCACGATGAACGCCGAGAGACCGTGGGTGTGTGCGGCGCGGTCAGTGACTGCAATCACAACCAATGCATCGGCGTAGTGGCCGTTGGTGCAAAAAGTCTTTGTGCCATTCAGCACCCAGTTGTTTCCGCGACGCACTGCATTCATGCGTGCGCTGCCGGCGTCGGACCCGGAGGACGGCTCCGTCAATCCCCACGCACCGATAAACTCTCCCGTAGCCAGCTTGCTGACGTATTTCTTCTTCTGTGTCTCATTCCCTGCCAGAAAAATATGGTTCGAACAAAGTGAAGTGTGCGCCGCCACAATGATTCCAACCGATCCGTCTACGCGCGAAAGCTCATCAATTGCAGTGACATATTCAACGTATCCCATTCCTGCGCCGCCGTACTCAGGCGGAAAAATCGTGCCCAACAACCCCAGCTTACCCAATTCCTTGATGGTCTCCAGCGGAAACTCACTAGCCTCATCCCACTTCATAACGTTAGGAGCGATCTCGCGCTCGGCGAATTCGCGCACAGATTTTTTTAGTTGGAGTTGTTCTTCGTTGAGTTGAAAGTCCACACTACCTCCGCGACCGCCGATTGCGGTACAAGACGAAACTCTATTAGAGCACAGCGAACTAACACAGGAATGATCTGACAAACACTGTCGCGGATACTAATGTCGCAGGAGGCAGCGTAAGCCCCAGCTGGTTCCCCACAAAACGGTCGGTAATCCAAATAGCAAGACGATAAGCGCCGCAACTAAGGCTAGCACTACTTTGGATCTGCGCACCACCTGCCTCTGCGTTTCCAGCGCCTGTTGCTGATTTGCCAGAGCTTGTTGCTGTCCCAATATGACTTGTTTATGGTTCTCAACCTGTTGTTTTTGCAGATCGCGAATTTCTTCCAGCAAGCGGACTATCTGCTCGTCAGCCATAGTTACCCAGACCTTATGACATAGAGCAGAATCGGGAATGTAAAGAGGACGAAAGTAATCAATCCCGAAGTTAACCGGCCTTTCCGGAAACTATGCAACAACAGTAATAAATTTTTCGAACACTTCGTTGGAAAGCAGGCGGCCACGTGGCGTAAGGCGAATGGAATTGCCTTGACGTTCGAGTAATCCACTGGCGATCAGCTCCGCGATCGTTGCAGAAAGCGCTGTAATAGATTCTTGTTCAAATTCGCGACCAACTTTGACGAGGTCGAGGCCCCGGTTCAAACGCAGACCCAAAAAGAAAGTTTCTTCCAGTGCAACTTGCTGGGAAATTGCCGTCGGTTGAACATCTGCACCTTGTACATAAGCTTCAAGTGAATCGGGTGTAGCGAAACGTGTGGCATTGCCGGAACGTGTGAACAGCATCGAGTGCGCGTCCATCCCGAATCCCAGATAAGGTTGGCGGGTCCAATATTTCAGATTGTGCCGGGATTCAAATCCCCCACGTCCGAAGTTGGAAATTTCGTATTGCTTGATTCCAGCTTCTTCCAGGCGCTCACCAGCCCCGACGTATAAATCTGCTGTCAAATCTTCATCTGGGACAAAGTGCGCGTGGTATTTCGTGCCTCCCGCGATCAACTCGCGCCCAAGTCGCGAGTCTTCATCTACCTCCAGCATATAAACACTGACGTGTGGAGCACCACAGGCTATCGCCTCCTGCAAAGAAAACTCCCAGCTTTCAGCCGTCTGGTGCGGGAGTCCAGCAATCAGATCCACATTGATATTGCTAATCCCAGCGTCGCGCAGACGGGCAATGTCATCCAGCACTACCGCCCGCGTATGCAAACGTCCTACTGAGCGCGCTTCCTGGTCGACAAACGACTGAATCCCCAAACTCACCCGATTCACTCCGCAGCGGGTGAAACTTTCCAGTACCGCCGCGGTTAGAGTTCCGGGGGCGCATTCGACCGTGATTTCTGCCCCCGCCGCGACTTCAAAATTTTGCGAAATGGTGACAAACAGGCGCTCCAGATGGCTAATATCGAGTACCGTGGGAGTGCCGCCCCCCAGGTAAATAGTATCCACGGCCCCCTCAAAATGTCCGCCCATTTGTTCGGCGGTTCGTGCAGCGTGCATAATGTCGGAACAGACGCGGTCCACGTATCGCTGGAACGCTGCACGGGAAAAGACATCCGAGGCGAAATTACAGTAGGTACACTTTGTCCGGCAAAACGGGACCGATATATACAGACCGAGCGACATTCTGTACGATTATCCCACTTTGGCGTAACATAGCCCCCTTAGTAGGCATCAGACCAACATGCTTTCTCGCGTAGTGATCACTGGAATGGGCGTTGTCAGTCCGAACGGCATCGGCAAAGAGGCATTTTGCCGGGCCATTTTGGCGGGTAAATCCGGCGTCAAACGCATCTCCCGCTTCGATCCTTCTTGTTTGCCTGTGCACATTGCCGGCGAGATTCCTGAGTTTGATGAACTGGCGTGGGTGGATGCACGCGAGCGCAAGCATGTGTCGCGCGTAGTCCCGTTGTCGATTGCCGCAACCAACGAAGCTGTGCAGGATTCGGGGCTCGATGTTGCTGCCATGTCGATGGAAGAAAAACGCCAGATTGGCGTGATTCTGGGCACAGGTGGTGGCGCGCAGGAGTTTTCCGAGGAGCAGTATCGGCTCTGGCACTCGGGGCAGGAAAAGAAAGCCAGCCTATTCGCAGTGCCCAGTGGAACCATGGGTACAATCCCGAGCGAAATCAGCATGCGCTTTGGCTTTCGTGGATACAGCCACGTTGTGACTGCGGGCTGCACATCTTCAACTGATGCAATTGGCTATGCATATCAGCATATTCAAGCAGGCGTACAGCCGATGTTTTTTGTCGGTGGTGTGGATTCGGCGATCACTCCGGGAATTATTAAAGGCTATTCCCTTCTGCGCGCATTGACGCAATCATGGAACCACGAACCGGAACGCGCTTCACGGCCATTTTCCGCGGATCGAGACGGGTTTGTAATTGCTGAAGGATCCTGGATGTTCCTGCTCGAAGAACATGAACATGCGCGTGCACGTGGGGCACGCATTTATGCGGAGATCGTCGGCTACGGTGCCACCTGTGAGGCATTTCACCGCGTACGCATGAGCGAATCTCCAGAAGAACCGGCGCGCGCGATTACTTTGGCGCTCGATGAGGCACAACTTTCACCCGAGGATATTCAGTATGTGAATTTGCACGGCACATCCACCGAAATGAATGATCGCGTGGAAACTCGCGCGTTGAAGTTGGCCCTAGGTGAGCAGGCCAAAAGAATCCCCATGTCTGGGCTCAAATCGCAAATTGGTCATGCTCAAGGCGCCTGTGGATCGGCAAGCGTCGCCGCAACGTTGATTGCTATGGAACATGGGAAGATTCCTCCGACAATCAATCTCGACGCCTCAGACCCGGAGTGCGATTTGGATTATGTTCCCGAGGCGGGCCGAACTACAAAGGTTGAGCACGCCATCTGCAACTGCGTAGGCTTCGGCTCAAAAAATTCAGCCTTAGTCCTAAAGAAGATGGCCTAGAGTGGGACGACGTCTACTCCGGAGCCCTAACTCGGGTTTCCATGCGAGTCAAGCTGGTGCCCAGACGAGGGCATCCGGGCCTACATGATTCTTAACAACCTTTTACATCCTGCACGCACTCCAGCCCATCCATTTAGGGTAATCTTTATATTTAGCCCTGATGGCCCAAGAAGAAGATGTCCTAGGCAAAGCGTATGACAGCCGATTGATGCGGCGGCTGCTCACCTACCTTCGTCCCTACCGATGGCAGGTGACCGTGGCTTTGATCTCGATTTTTCTGAAGGCTGGTGCCGACGTCCTGGGGCCATATCTCACCAAAATTGCCGTCGATCGTTATCTCATCCATGTTCCGGGCTTGCGCTCGCCCTTTGACCGCTTTTTGAGTACAAATGCGATTGTCGGCATTGCCCAAATTGCGGCGTTGTATGTAGGCGCGCTTTCCATCAGCTTCCTGCTGGAATTTCTCCAGACCTATTACATGCAGTGGACTGGTCAAAAGGCGATGTTTGACCTACGTACGGAGATTTTTCGCCACTTGCAGCGGATGCACATCGCCTATTACGACAAAAATCCCGTCGGACGGCTGGTCACACGTGTCACCACTGACGTGGACGCGCTAAACGAAATGTTCACCTCAGGCGTCGTCTCCATCTTTGAAGACATCTTCGTCCTGATCGGGATCGCCATGATCATGATGCGCATGGACTGGCGGCTGGCGCTCATCACGCTGGCTGTCCTGCCCTTGATTGCAATCGCCACCAATATTTTTCGCAACAAGGTTCGTGAATCCTACCGGCGAATTCGCACGGCCATCGCTCGAATCAATGCCCATTTGCAGGAGCATGTCAGCGGCATGATCGTGTTACAGCTCTTTAACCGTGAAAAGAAATCATTCAAGAGATTTTCCGAAGTCAACGCGCTGCATATGGACGCGTTCAAAGATGCGATCATGGCCCACGCGGTTTATTACCCAGTGGTGGAATTTCTGTCGGCGGTGGCGATTGCATGCGTAATCTGGTTTGGGGGCAACAGTGTACTCCGTGGGATAACCACCCTGGGAGTCCTGATTGCGTTCATCCAGTACTCGCAGCGGTTTTTCCGCCCCATTCAGGACTTGAGCGAAAAATACAACATCCTGCAATCGGCCATGGCGGCGGCGGAGCGGGTGTTCAAACTCCTGGATACTCCGGTTGAGATCACTTCTCCGGCGGTAACCAAGTCCCCGAAAGGCCCGGGGCGGATTGAATTTGACCAGGTTTGGTTTGCCTATCGTGATTCCGGCTCGAGCAATGGTCATGTGGAGACGGGGCTCTCCACGCAAGCAGTTTCACCATCTGGTTACCCCGAGCCCGATTGGATTTTGCGGAACGTCTCTTTCGCCATCGAACCGGGCGAAACTGTCGCCTTCGTCGGCCACACGGGTGCTGGAAAGACAACCATCATTTCCCTGCTCCTGCGTTTTTATGATGTCCAGAAGGGCTCAATCAGAATTGATGGTGTGGATGTTAAGGACATGGATATAGCGAATCTGCGCAGCCGCTATGGGGTAGTGCTGCAAGATCCGTTTCTGTTTACCGGCACGGTCGAGGGAAACATTAGACTTGGGACGACGCGCATCCAAGATGACGACGTTGAGAAGGCTGCCGAAGATGTAAACTTGGCCGACTTCATCCGCACACTCCCCAAAGGCTTTAAAGAATATGTCCACGAGCGCGGAGCAACGCTCTCGACCGGGCAAAAACAACTTATTTCATTCGCTCGCGCACTCGCGCACGACCCTAAAATCCTGATTCTCGACGAAGCCACCTCCAGCGTAGATACAGAAACTGAATTTCGCGTACGGGATGCGCTCAGCCGCATGGTGGAAGGGCGGACTTCGGTGATCATCGCCCATCGACTTTCGACCATTCAGCGTGCAGACAAGATTATCGTCATGCACAAAGGCCAAGTACGAGAGATTGGAAGTCATCAACAACTATTGGCACAGCGAGGGATTTACTACAAGCTCTATCAGCTCCAGTACAAGGATCAAGAAGTTCACGCGCCAACAAT